>Ga0310786_10000108_pt1 | contig 131174 bp, 82 predicted proteins | sample AusTroGonzalo_MG_FD_203881 | JGI IMG/M metagenome (GOLD analysis project Ga0310786, IMG submission 203881) | Bovine rumen microbial communities from tropical cattle in Woodstock, Queensland, Australia - Gonzalo_03 (v2) (version 2) | ecosystem: Host-associated > Mammals > Digestive system >...
GCGCACCTGAAACGCACGCGTCTACCAATTCCGCCATCTGGGCAAAAAAAAAGAGCGGAAAACGAGACTCGAACTCGCGACCCCGACCTTGGCAAGGTCGTGCTCTACCAACTGAGCTATTTCCGCATACTTTTTTGTTGTGTAAAAGAACACTGCTTTCGAAAAGCGGGTGCAAAAGTACAGCTTTTTTTTGATATGACCAAATATTTTCGAAAAAAAATGCAAAAAAACTTCATTTTTGTGTGTTCTTATAGGTAAATATGCGATTTTTTGAGGCAATTTGAAAAAAAAGAAGTACTTTTGCAACGATTTTTGAGAAAACAGCAAATTTATGTTGAAGAATATACTCGCTATCACTGGTAAACCGGGGTTGTACAAGCTGGTTAGTCGTGGCAACAACATGCTCATCGTGGAGTCGCTCGTGGATGGCAAACGTATGCCGACCTATGCGCGGGACAAGATTGTGGCGCTGAGCGATGTGTCTATGTTCACCGATTCGGATGACGTTGCGCTGAGCGAAGTACTGACAGCAGCCGGTAAGAAAGAGGGACTGAAACCGGTGGCGATGGATGTCAAGAAGGCCGGCAATGCCGAACTGCAGGCATGGTTTGACCAGGTGCTGCCCAACTGGGATCGCGACCGCGTGTATCCTTCCGATATCCGCAAACTCATTCAGTGGTATAATATCCTCATCCATGCCGGTATCACCGACTTCACGATCAAAGAGGAAGAAGCTGAAAACTGATAGCTGAAGGCTTAAGGCTGACACGTGCTCCTCAGGGAGATTATCGATAGCATAGAATCTGCAGTGCCACGGAGTGCCCAGATGGAATGGGATAACTCGGGAATGCAGGTAGGCGACACAGGACGTGATATCAAGTCCGTCCTCTTGACCACCGATGTAACACCGGAAGTGGTCGATGAAGCTATTATGCTCGGTTGCCAACTCATCATCTCACATCATCCGCTTTTGTTCCGCAGCCTACGACAGGTTTGCGGCCAGACTCCGCAGGCATGCATGGTGGCTACGGCTATCAAGCATGATATAGCCATCTATAGCGCGCATACCAGTCTGGATGTGGCCAGCGATGGCATCAACACGCGTCTGGCAGAGAAACTGCTGCTGACCGATTGCCATCCGTTGATGGAGAACGGTCTGGGCGTGATAGGCCGTTTGCGCGAACCGATGCGCAGCGACGACTTCCTCCGCCTCGTGCGCGACACGCTTTCTGCTACCTATGTGCGCTATACGCGTCCTGTCTCCGATCAGGTACAGACGGTGGCACTCTGCGGCGGATCTGGAGCGGAGTTCATCTCCGATGCGGTAGCGCAAGGCGCCGACGTTTATCTCACGGCAGACTGCAAATATCATGAATTCCAAGATGCAGGGGGACGCATCTGCCTGATCGATGTCGATCATTGGGTGAGCGAGCATCATGCTGCGGAGATATTTAGCGATATACTTGCGCCGCTTCCGTTGGTGGTGCATATCAGCCAACAAGACAAGACACCAATAAATATACTATAAATATGGCAAGAGAATTAACTATTGAACAAAAACTGAAGGCACTCTACGACCTGCAGCAAGTGGATTCGAAGATCGACGAACTGCGTACACTGGCCGGAGAACTGCCCCAAGAGGTCAAAGACATGTCCGATGAGGTAGAAGGTCTCAAGACCCGCCTGAGCAACATCGAGAACGACATCAAAGAGTGTGAGACCCAGATCTCCGATCATCGCGTGCGTACCGAGAATGCCAATGCCAGCATTTCGCGCTACAAAGAGCAACAGAACAACGTGCGCAACAACCGTGAGTTCGACAACCTCAACAAAGAGATTGAGTACCAGGAACTGGAGATCGAGGCATCGCAACGCAAGATCAAGCATTTCAGTGCTGAACTGGAGGCACGTATCGCCGACAAGGCCAAGACGACCAAAGATATCGAGGAGCGCACGGTGGATCTGAATCAGAAACGCAATGAGCTGGATCAGATCTTGGCAGAGACCAAGGCAGAGACCGAGACGCTGGTACTCAAAGCCGGTGATCTGGAGAAGAAGATTGACGAGCGTCTGCTCAGCGCCTTCAAGCGTATCCGCAAGAGTGCGCACAACGGTCTGGCTGTAGTGAAAGTAGAACGCGACAGCTGCGGCGGTTGCCACGCGAAGATACCTGCTCAGCGCCAATTGGATATCCGTACGCGCAAGAAGATCATCGTGTGCGAGTTCTGCGGACGTATCCTGGTTGATCCGGATATGTAATCCTTATTTCTGCCCGGCGCGTTGCCTGAGCAGAAGAATCAATCCGATGCTGAGCATGATACTCAGCACGCCTAACCACCAAGTTGTGCCGGCACCGATAGTGTCGGCATAATTTGTGTCCGTGCCGTTGTCAAAGAGATAAAAACTCAGCACGGCCAGACTGTTGTTGACAAAATGCATCAGCATCGGTATCCAGAGGTTGCCGGTCCAGACAAAGACATACCCGAACAGCGCTCCCATCAACATGCGCGGGACGAAACCGTAGAACTGCATATGGATGGCAGAGAAGATAAAGGCGGTAATCCAGATCGCGGTATGGCGATTGCCCAGCACCTGTTGCAGCGTACCGCGGAAAGAGAGTTCTTCGGCCAGCGCCGGCAGAAGGGCCAACAAACCCATGTTAATAAGGATGATACCGAAATGGTCGGCTTCCAGAAAACGCCTGGTCAGGGCTGCTGCTGTGTCTTCCTGTTCGCGCAGAAAATGTTCGATGAAACCGAGGCTTTCCGGTAATACCACGCGTCCGTTCAGATCCGCCAGCAGGTTGATGCCCGGGATGGCACACACCATGATTGCGACGGCCAACCATGTGACCTTACCATTGGGCCGCTGATCCAGCTGAAGCCAGTGCCACGGTTGACGAGTGGCGCTCCACATCCATGCGCAGAGCAGCGGAGGAAGCAGAAAGGAGCCAATGGTCTGCATTAGTTGTAGCCACTTGAGCGAGGCGGTACTCATGTCGCCTCCGCAGAGCAGATACCACAGTCCCATTGCCACCAGGGTCAGCACCGCCATGACGCCCAGCCAGGTTAATATGCGTTTCCAGACCTTCATCCTTTGACCTCTCATCCTTTCAACAACTGCTCCACTACTTCGGGTACACCTACGGTAGCGGGTTTGCGGATATGTGTGATGCGATCGGCCCAGTTGCCGAACTCCGGCATACCCGGATCCACAAAATAGATCGGCACATCCGGTCGTGCATAGTGGATAAGCGAAGCGGCAGGATAGACGTTCAGACTGGTACCCACCACCAGCATGATATCCGCTTGTGCCGCTATGCGGCAGGCTTCTTCGAAATACGGAACTCCCTCGCCGAAAAAGACGATATACGGACGCAGCAACGAACCGTCCGGATGACGCTCTCCGTAGTGTTGCTCCCATCCCTCCAGAGGCACTGTGGCGGTCTCGTTGAGCGACGAACGCAGTTTGGTGATCTCTCCATGCAGGTGGATCACATCCTTTGCGCCGGCCCGTTCGTGCAGATCGTCGATGTTCTGTGTGATGATACGTGTGTCGGGCAACGCCTGCTGCAGTTTGGCTATAGCCAAATGGGCTGCATTGGGTTGCGCCGCCAAGGTATCGCGGCGACGGTCGTTGTAGAACTTGACACACAGCTGCGGATTGCGCAGCCATGCCTCGTGGGTGCATACATCCTCTACGCGGTAGTGCTCCCACAGTCCGTCACTATCGCGGAACGTACCTAATCCGCTCTCTGCGCTAACTCCTGCGCCGGTAAAAACAACGATCATACGTTTACGGTTTTTTATCGGGTGCAAAAGTACTACATTTTTTTGAATTGTGCAAATTATTATTGCCTCTGCGAAAAAAAAATCGTCATATGCTTGCATATGTCGATAAAATGTAGTAAATTTGCGGCGTAATTTGGAAAAGTGGGCATTTATGCAGACAACACTATTGATTATTCTGATTATTGTTGTGATGATTTTCGGGTTCTGGTTGATCCAGTACTCCACCTTCCGCAACGAGGAGCGCAAGCGCCAGTGGGAATTGAAACGTGAGAGCCAGAAGACGGTTTCTCCTATCCGCCTGCGTGCGTACGAGCGTCTCGCGTTGTTGCTGGAACGTACGACGCCGGAGCATATGCTCATGGGGCTGGATCTGACGACGATGACCGTAGCGCAACTGCAGCAACATCTGTTGCAGACCATCCGTGCGGAGTTTGAGCACAACATGAGTCAGCAGGTCTATGTGAGCGAAGAAGTATGGGCGCTTATCATCAATGCGCGCGACCAGATGGCAGCTTTTGTGGTAGGTATAGCTACCCAGTTGCCTCCCAACGCCGATGCGATGACCTATGCCAAGATGTTGCTGACGGCCTATAGTTCCAACGGGCTGACCCCGACCGACAAAGCGTTGTCGGAACTCAAAGATGAGGCGAAGGCACTCATGTAAAAGTGAAAGGAAGAAATAGAAAATTGAAAGATGAGATGACATATGTACAAAGGTTAGGATTCGTTATCCTTTCATTTTTCATTTTTCATTTTTCTTTTCTGCATGCACAGACCGATTCCATAGCGGTTGACTCGCTGCCTCAGTCTGTGCCGGACACGGCTCTGGTGCTGCCTCTCGACAGCCTGCCCGCTGCCACGCCTCATCAGGCGTCCCCTAAACGGCCATCGGTCTATCAGGGTGTGACGGTGAAGTTGGATCTGGGTGCAGCGGTCCTGGCCATGGCGGTGAGCAAGGCGCGTATCCAGCAATGGGAAGTGGCGGCGAACGTGCGACTCAAGAATCGTTTCTATCCCACTTTCGAACTGGGATATGCCGGAGGAACCGCCACACGGGGTGATTCGCTCAGCTATAACGGCCATGGCGGGTTCTTCCGCGTAGGATGTGACATATGTCCGCTCAAGAAACGTCCCGAAAGTCCGCACGCCCTGCTGGTGGGAGTGCGTCTGGGAACAGCCGTACAGGGTGCGCGGCAAGGCGCTACGGCCGATACGTGGCGACCGTATAAGACCAAGGCGGACTGCTGGGGCGAGATTGTTTTGGGATGCCAGGTTAATGTAGTGAAAGGACTATACATGGGTTGGATGGGACGACTTAAGTTCCTCTTTACCCGCGATAAAGACGGTCTGGCTATGGCGGAGATGGCACCGGTGTATATACCCGGATACGGGAACAGAGGCGATATGAGCTACGGACTCAGTTACCATATAGGTTGGAAATTCTAAGCCTCGATATAAGGACATAACGTCAGAACGAGAATATTATCAACAACAATAAAAATTTTATTACTATGAACAAGACACAACTCATGAATCGTGCAGCGGATAACATCCGTATCCTGGCTGCAGCGGCAGTAGAGAAAGCCAAGAGTGGTCACCCGGGCGGTGCTATGGGTGGCGCAGATTTCATCAATGTTCTTTTCAGCGAGTTTCTGGAATACGATCCGGAGAACCCGGGTTGGGAAGCGCGTGACCGTTTCTTCCTCGACCCCGGTCACATGGCTCCGATGCTCTATTCGCAACTCTGCCTGGCCGGTAAGTTTACCCTCGAAGACCTGCAGAACCTCCGTCAATGGGGTTCGGTCACTCCCGGTCACCCCGAGCGTGAGATCGAACGCATGATAGAGAACACCTCCGGTCCGCTGGGCCAAGGTCACGTCTTCGGCGTAGGTGCTGCCATCGCAGCCAAATGGTTCAACCAGCGTTACGGCGCTATCCATAATCCGACTATCTATGCCTTCATCTCGGACGGCGGTGTACAGGAAGAGATCTCGCAGGGCGCAGGCCGTCTGGCCGGACACCTCGGTCTGGACAACCTCATCATGTTCTACGACTCCAACACCATCCAGTTGTCCACCGAGTGCGGTGAGGTAACCAGCGAAGATGTAGCAGCCAAGTACAAAGCCTGGGGTTGGTTCGTTCAGGAGATCCCCGGTAATGATCCGGATGCTATCCGCGAAGCCCTCATCAAGGCCAAAGCAGAAAAAGGTCGTCCGTCGCTCATCATCGGTCATACCACGATGGGTAAGGGATGTGTTACGGCTGAAGGTGCGAGCTGGGAAAGCAAGTGCTCTACGCACGGTAACCCGCTCAGCAAGTCCGGTGCTTCGTTTGAGAAGACCATTGAGCACCTCGGCGGTGATCCGCAGAACCCCTTCGTGATCTTCCCGGAGGTACAGAAACTGTACGAAGACCGTGCTATCGAGCTGCGCGAGCTGGCTAACAAGAAATATGCTGCTTATCACGAGTGGAAAGAGAAGAATCCGCTTGCTGCCAATGAATATGAGACCTTCATGTCGGGTGAGACACCTTGCATCGACTGGAGCCTCGTGGAGCAGAAAGCCGGTGACGCTACGCGTAATGCCAGCGGTAAGGTGCTCAGCTTCCTCGCAGAGAACGTAGGTAACATGATCGTCAGCTCGGCTGACCTGAGCAACTCCGATAAGACCGACGGTTTCCTCAAGAAGACCCACGCCATCAAGAAGGGTGACTTCAGCGGTCAGTTCCTCCAAGCCGGCGTAGCCGAGCTCACCATGGCTTGCGTCTGCATCGGTATGGCACTCCACGGCGGTATCATCCCCGCTTGCGGTACGTTCTTCGTCTTCAGCGACTATATGAAACCTGCCGTTCGTCTGGCTGCCCTCATGGAACTGCCGGTTATCTTCATCTGGAGTCACGACGCGTTCCGCGTAGGCGAAGACGGTCCGACGCACGAGCCGGTGGAGCAAGAGGCACAGATCCGTCTGATGGAGAAACTGCATAATCATCACGGCAAGCCGTCGATGCTCGTTCTCCGTCCGGCAGACGCAGAAGAGACGACGCTCGCTTGGCGTGCAGCCATCGAGAACACCGAGACACCGTCGGCATTGATCTTGAGCCGTCAGGACATTGCTCCGGTGCCCAATGTGAACCTCGAAGGCTTCCGCAAGGGTGCATATATCGTCAGCAAAGATGAGAACCCGCAAGTCGTTCTCCTCGCTTCCGGTTCGGAGGTAGCAACGCTGCTCGCCGGTGCTGAACTGCTCCGCAAAGAGGGCGTACGCCTGCAGATCGTCAGCGTGCCGTCCGAAGGACGTTTCCGCGAGCAACCCGCTGAGTATCAGAACGAAGTACTCCCGAAGGGCGTTAAACGCTTCGGTATGACCGCAGGTCTGCCTTGCACGCTCCAGGGACTTGTTGGCGACAACGGTGCTATCTGGGGTCTCGAGAGCTTCGGCTTCTCCGCTCCGTACAAGGTGCTGGACGAGAAACTCGGCTTCACCGCACAGAACGTCTACGAGCAGGTAAAGAAACTGCTGTAATAGAATGAGTAAACCCTGTATGGCGCGAGAGATGCACCATACAGGGTTTTAGCCATTAAGCGGCGGCAGAGATGCTGTCGCTTATTTTATAGCGGTTGGCGGACGCTTCTTTTATCTGTAGAAAAGCTTTTCGTTGTTGTGCCGCTCTGGTGTCGCCCTGGTGTTGCTCTGCTTCCAGTCTCGATAATGACGCACTTATCTCCAACTTATCACGCACTTATCTCCAACTTATCACGCACTAATTTCGCACTTCTATCTTGTTGTATTATATACGTAGTATATAATATGGATAATTGGTGTTTTTTGAGCTGCAGAACCACAAAAAGAGAATTACGCAACGCACACACACAAAAATACTGCATTTTATGCAGTTTTTTTTGCAAGAATCAAAAAAAAGTTGTAAATTTGCACGCAAATTTGTGTAAACCGCTAAAGACAAAACAAAAACATATGGAATATAATTTCACAGACATCGAGCAAAAGTGGCAAAAGGCGTGGGAAGAAGCCGAGGCATACAAAGTGTCAAACGACTCAGACAAGCCGCACTACTATGTGCTCGATATGTTTCCTTACCCCTCTGGGGCAGGCCTGCATGTCGGCCACCCGCTGGGCTACATTGCCTCGGATATCTACAGCCGTTACAAACGTCAGAAAGGCTTTAACGTGCTGCACCCGATGGGCTTCGACAGTTACGGTCTGCCGGCCGAGCAATATGCCATCCAGACCGGACAGCACCCCGAGAAAACGACGTTCGAGAACATCGACCGTTATATCTCGCAGTTGAAGAAGATAGGTTTCTGCTACGACTGGAGTAGAGAGATCCGTACTTGCGACCCGAAGTACTATCATTGGACGCAGTGGGCCTTCGTGCAGATGTTCAACAGTTATTTCGACCCCAAGACGCAGAAAGCGCAGCCCATCAGCAAGCTGATTGCGGAATGGGAGGCCAACGACCCCAAATGGGCGACGATGAGCGAGAAAGAGCAGCAGGAACGCCTCATGAACTACCGCATCGCCTATCTGGCTGATACCAAAGTGAACTGGTGTCCGGCTTTAGGCACGGTGCTGGCCAACGATGAGGTGAGTGAGGGTTTGAGCGTGCGCGGCGGCTATCCCGTGGAGCAACGTGTGATGCGCCAGTGGTGCCTGCGCGTGAGTGCCTATGCCGGCCGCTTGCTGGAAGGTCTTGATCGTCTGGACTGGACCGACAGCCTCAAAGAGACCCAACGCAACTGGATAGGCCGTAGCGAAGGCGCAGAGATGCAGTTTGCCATCAAAGGACAAGACCTGCAGTTCACGATATTTACGACGAGGGCGGATACAGTGTTCGGCGTGACGTTCATGGTGCTGGCGCCGGAGAGCGAATATGTACAGAAAGTGGTGACGGACGAGCAACGCGAAGAGGTGGAAGCCTATCTGCAACGCTGCAAGAACCGCACGGAGCGTGAACGTATCGCCGATCGTAAGGTGACGGGTGTGTTCACGGGTTCCTATGCCATCAACCCGCTCACGCAGGGCGAGATACCTATCTATATCTCCGACTACGTGCTGGCCGGGTACGGTACGGGTGCTATCATGGCCGTGCCGGCACACGACAGCCGCGACTATGCCTTCGCCAAACATTTCAACCTGCCTATCATCCCGCTTATCGAAGGCGCGGACGTCAGCGAAGAGTCGTTTGACGCGAAAGAAGGAAAGATGATGAACTCCGGTTTCCTCAACGGCATGGAAGTGAAAGATGCTATCCAGGCGATGAAGGAATATATCACCAACACCGGTCTCGGTCGCGTCAAGGTCAACTACCGTCTGCGCGATGCCATCTTTTCGCGTCAGCGTTATTGGGGCGAACCGTTCCCGATCTACTATAAAGACGGCATGCCTTATGCGGTGGACGAGAAAGACCTGCCGATCACGTTGCCGGAGGTAAGCGATTTCAAGCCGACCTCTGACGGTCGTCCGCCGTTGGGTAATGCGAAGGACTGGACCTATAAGGGTTATCCGCTGGAGCTCTGCACCATGCCGGGCTTCGCAGGCTCGTCTGCATACTATCTCCGCTATATGGATCCGCAGAACGACAAGGAACTGGTCAGCAAACAGGCCAACGATTACTGGCGTCAGGTGGATCTGTACTTGGGCGGTTCGGAACATGCGACCGGACACCTCATCTACAGCCGTTTCTGGAACAAGTTCCTGTACGATCTCGGCTATGTGTGCGAGGATGAGCCGTTCAAGAAACTGATAAACCAAGGTATGATCCAAGGCCGTTCGAACTTCGTGTATCGCTATATAGGCGAAGGCGCGACGGGTAACCTGTATATCAGTTACAACCTCATCGAGAACCCCGAATACAAGGATAAAGTGCAGCCGATTCACGTGAACGTGAACCTGGTGAACAACGACGTGCTGGACATCAACGCCTTCCGCAACTGGATGCCGGAGTTCAAGAACGCCGAGTTCGTGTTTGCGGACGGCACATCTATTGAGGATAATCCTTATCTTGCCGGCCCGAAACAGTACATCTGCGGCTGGGCGGTAGAGAAGATGAGTAAGTCGATGTTTAACGTGGTGAACCCCGATGACGTGATTGCCAAGTTCGGCGCCGACACGCTGCGTCTGTATGAGATGTTCCTCGGCCCGCTGGAGATGTCCAAACCTTGGGATACCAACGGTATAGACGGCGTACACCGTTTCCTCAAACGGCTCTGGAATATGTATGAGAACATCAGCGATGCCGAGCCGACGAAAGAGGAGTTGCGCAGCCTGCACAAGCTGATTAAGAAAATCACGTGGGACATCGAGAACTTCTCGTTCAACACGTCCATCCCTGCCTTCATGATCGCGCAGAACGAGCTGAGTGCACTCAAGTGCAACAAGCGTGCTATCTTGGAGCCGTTCGCCGTTCTGCTTGCGCCCTACGCTCCGCATATAGCAGAGGAAATGTGGCACAAGTGCGGCAACGAGAGTTTTGTGATTGATGCGGAGTGGCCGGAGTGCAACGAGGCGTATCTCGTGGAAGACACGCAGAAATATCCGGTGCAGTTCAACGGCAAGGTGCGCTTCACGCTGGAGTGCCCGAAGGACACGCCGAAAGAGGAAGTGGAGAAACTTGTGCTTGCCCACGAGGATACCAAGAAGTATCTGGGAGACTTGCAGGTACGTAAAGTGATTGTCGTACCCGGCAAGATCGTTAATATCGTGATGGGATAGAACAATGATCGTTCGAGCGAAGCGAGATAAGAATATGGTTCAGGATAAAAAAAAGAGCAGCGAAATGCTGCTCTGTGAACCAGCTGGGGCTCGAACCCAGGACCCCATCCTTAAAAGGGATGTGCTCTACCTGCTGAGCTACTGATTCAATCCATTTTGTCGCCTTTTCGTCAAAAGCGGGTGCAAAAGTACTACATTTTTTTGACATACGCAAATAAATTTGTAAAATTTAATAAAAAAATATCATTTTAGGGCATTTTTGCCCGCCCAATATGGAAATAAAACTGCAAAATAAGCGTAGACAAACCACTCAAGTTCAGGTGGGAAACATCTTCATTGGTTCAGACTATCCCATCCGTGTGCAGACGATGGCCAACACCAGCACCAACGATATAGATGCCTCGGTTGAGCAGGCGCGGCGCTGCATAGAAGCAGGCACGGAGTTGCTGCGCTTCACGACGCAGGGACTCCGCGAGGTGGAGAGCCTCAAGGAGATTCATGCCCAAGTGCTGACGGCTGTACCGCTGGTGGCTGACGTACATTTCAATTCAGAAGTGGCCGACGCAGCTGCCGAGATAGTGGAAGCCGTGCGTATCAACCCCGGCAACTACAGCCGAGACCACGACAAGCTACAGGAACGCTTCATCCATCTGCTCAATATATGCCGCGAGCATGAGACGGCGATCCGCATCGGCGTCAACCACGGTTCGCTCTCCCCACGCATGATGGAGAAGTACGGCGACACACCCGAAGGAATGGTTGAGTCGGTGATGGAGTTTCTCCGCATCGCTGTGGATCAGGAGTTTGAGAACATCGTCATCTCCGTCAAAGCCAGCAACACCCGCGTGATGGTCGATACTGTGCGGCTGCTTGTGAAGACGATGCGCCACGAGCATATGGCCTTCCCGTTGCATCTCGGCGTGACCGAAGCAGGCGAAGGCGAAGACGGACGTATCAAATCCGCTGTCGGTATAGGTGCGCTGTTGGCCGATGGTATCGGCGACACCATCCGCGTGAGCCTGAGTGAAGCCCCCGAGAATGAGATACCTGTAGCCCAGGAACTTGTCGACTATTTCGCAGACGATGACTCGGTCCGTTATGACGGTTCGGTGAGCGCCGAAGTGCTGGATAACATTGGCGGAAGTGCCGAAGTACGCTATTCCTCCTGCGAGGACAACTGGGAGACCTTCGCCCTGCAGGCCGCTGCCGAGTGCGGACACCTGCTCTGGGACTACAAGGCCAAAGAACTGACGCTGGTCAATCCGAATTTCTCCGAGACACGACTCAACTTCCTCAGCAAGGACATCCTTCAGGCTGCGCGCGTACGCATATACAAAACGGAATATATCTCCTGCCCGGGCTGCGGACGTACGATGTTCAAGCTCGAAGACACTATCCGCAAGGTGAAAGAAGGCATAGCTAAAGCTGAGTCAGCCCATCGCTCGTCATCCGTCACCGACAACCCCTTCTCCGGCCTGAAGATCGCCGTCATGGGGTGCATCGTCAACGGGCCGGGTGAGATGGCAGACGCCGACTACGGATACGTAGGTGCCGGACGCGACAGGATAAGCCTCTACAGAGGAAAAGAATGTATCCTCAAGAACATCCCGCAAGAAGAGGCTGTGGAAAAATTGTTGGAACTAATAGAACAAGATAAACAACTTTAAAACTTTACCCCTATGCAAAAATCTCCATTACAAATCGCCCGTCAGGCTTATCAGCCGAAGATGCCGGTGGCATTGCAGGGCGCAGTACGCCTTGTAGAAGGCGAGAAAACGCACTCTGTAGCAGATCAGGAAGAGATCAAGAAACTCTTCCCGAATACGTACGGTCTGCCCCTCATCACGTTTGAACCCACTACGGGCAAAAACACCTGCGCAGAACCGTTCAACGTCGGCGTGATCCTCTCCGGCGGACAGGCTCCCGGCGGTCACAACGTCATCTGCGGCCTCTACGACGGTCTGAAAGCACTCAATCCGAACAACAAGCTCTACGGCTTCCTCGGTGGTCCTTCCGGTCTCATCGACGGCAAGTATCAGGAACTGACAGGTAAGATCATCGACGAGTATCGCAATACCGGCGGCTTCGACATCATCGGTTCCGGTCGTACCAAACTGGAAGAAACATGGCAGTTCGACAACGGTATTGAGGTATGCAAACAGCTGGGCATCAAGGCTGTAGTCATCATCGGTGGCGACGACTCGAACACCAATGCCTGCGTGCTGGCCGAGTACTATCTGCAGAAACAATGCGGCATCCAAGTCATCGGTTGCCCCAAGACTATCGACGGCGACCTGAAGAACGAGATGATCGAGACCAGCTTCGGCTTCGACACCGCTTGTAAGACCTACGCCGAGCTGATCGGTAACATCCAGCGCGACGCCAACTCTGCCAAGAAATACTGGCACTTCATCCGCCTCATGGGCCGTTCTGCTTCGCATATCGCCCTCGAGTGCGCACTCCAGAGCCAACCCAATATCTGCCTCATCTCCGAGGAAGTGGAGGCAAAGAAGATGACCCTCAACGATATCGTGGAAGACATCGTCAAGGTGATCGTCAACCGCGCCAACGCCGGTCTTAACTTCGGTACGATTCTCATCCCCGAAGGTCTCATTGAGTTCATCCCTGCTATGCGCGTGCTGATCCAGGAACTCAACGACATGCTCGCTGCCAACGACGAGTTCGCATCGCTCGACGGTGACGACGCCAAGCGTGAGTACGTCAAGAGCAAACTGACCCCGGCCAGCTGCGAACTGTTCCGTTCGCTGCCGAAGGGTATTGCTAAGCAGTTGACGTTGGATCGCGACCCGCACGGCAACGTCATGGTATCGCAGATCGAGACCGAGAAACTGCTCATCGAGATGGTAGGCAAGCGTCTGGCTGTGCTCAAAGCCAACGGCGAGTACAAGGGTAAGTTCGCTGCGCTCAACCATTTCTTCGGCTACGAAGGACGTTGCGCTATGCCGTCGAATTTCGATGCCGACTACTGCTATTCCATCGGTGTGAATGCTACTCACCTCATCGCAGCAGGCAAGACGGGTTATATGTCGCTCGTACGCAATCTGACCAAGCCCGCAGCCGAGTGGCTCGCAGGCGGTGTGCCCATCACGATGATGATGAATATGGAGAAACGTAACGGTAAGATGAAACCGGTTATCCAGAAAGCGCTTGTGGAACTGGATGGCGCACCGTTCAAGTACCTGCAAGAGCATCGTGCTAAATGGGCAAGTCCGGATACCAACTATATCTACCCGGGTCCGATCCAGTACTACGGTCCGGCTGAAGTCTGCGACCAGCCGACCCGCACACTGCTCCTCGAGCGTGGCAAATAAGTTAAAAGCCTATAGCTAAAGCCAAAAAAAAACGTCCTTCGGGGCGTTTTTTTGTGTCATGTACATGACCTCGTCCATGACCGCTGTGGTCAAGGCGGGACCTATCTATCCCTCCAGCCCGCTTGGTACTCGTGGCTGACGAAATAGATCTTCAGGTCGGCCTGGTACTCATGATCAACGAAATAGACCTTTGTGTTGGCCTCATATTCATGGTCCACAAAATACCATAAGCCCCTATTCCCCTTTGCCTGATACTCATGATTCACCCGATATACCAATAAGTCGGCTTGATACTCATGATCCACCACGTACACCTTGATGTCCGCCTGGTACTCATGATTCACCACATAGATGTTTTGTGCGCCGGCGGAGATGCTTGCCAGCAGTGCCACAACTAAAGAAAGTAAAAATCGTTGCATAGTCTATTCTGTTTACCTCCTATCAGCAATTATTGTGCCACGAATCCTTGTACCAGTTGCATTTTTTTGCTTCCGCCCTTGCGTATTTCATTTTTTTGTTGTACTTTTGCAGCGTAAAAACAGGAGGCCCTTTGCGCCGAATAGCTATGCGAATAAAAACGATCATCGTCTTATTGATAGCCAGTCTGTCGCTTTCTGCAGCGAATAACGCGGTGGACAGCGTGATGCTGGATGCGTACCGGCAGGAGAAGATGTCGGTATGGAAGAACTATCTGGATACAGCGCCGGTGAATGCCCACCGGCTGATGTACGAATATGGTTATTGCGGATATATTGTCTCGGCTGACAAGAAGGCGGCGTTGCCGTACGTACAGCATTTTCGCAAGCATGTAGAGGCACTGAAGAGCCGTTTGCCCAAAGGGCACTTCGAGATGTATATGTCGGCCGTCTATGTGTTCGAACTGCGTCTGCATGAGTCGTTCCACCCCGCCAAGGGGATGAGTCTGGCTAAGGAGGCGGCGCGGCTGGCCCCCAAGGATCCGCTGACGCTCACCTATCTGGGTACCTCACTCTTCTATGCGCCCAAGCCCTTCGGCAGCAAGCAGGAGGCTCTCTCGTATTTTGAGCAGGCTGAGGCCTTGTTCAAAGCACCCAAATGGAAGTATTGCTGGTTGAAGGAAGCCAACCAAATGTACATCCGTCAATGTCATGAAAAGCTGAAAAAGTAGTAAAATTGCATTTTTTTTGCATTTTTTTGCAAAAATATTTGCTCATATCGTAAAAAAGCAGTACTTTTGCACCCGCTTTAGAAAAGAGCCTGCCGAATTGTGTAATGGTAGCACTACAGATTCTGGTTCTGTCTGTCTGGGTTCGAGTCCTGGTTCGGCAACATAAAAAAAGAGACCTTCGGGCCTCTTTTTTTTATTCTTCGCTGAAATGGACGAGGACGTGGCGATAGGAATTGAAGATCTTGGATTTGCTGACGAAGCCCAGATAGCGGCGGTCGCCATCCACCACGGGCAGGTTCCATGCTCCGGTATCCTCAAAGGTCTCCATCACTTTCTCCATCGGTTGATCCACGCGCAGGATAGCCGCCGGTGAGGTCATGAGCTGTTTGACCCGGAAGCGGTTGTACAGACGCGGTTGGAACATGATATTACGTACCTCGTCGAGCAGCACTATGCCGCGCAGGCGGCCGTCTTTGTCGATCACGGGGAAGATATTTCGCTTGCTCTCGCTGATCACTTTGACCAGTTCACCCAGCGTCATATCCGGCGAAACGGTCTTCAGATCGGTCTCCAGCACATTGTCCATCTTGAGCAGCGTCAGTACGTTGCGGTCTTTGTTGTGGGTGAGCAGTTCGCCCTTCTGCGCCAGACGCATCGCGTAGAGTGAGTGAGGCTCGAAGAGCATGATCGTCAGATAGGAGATGACGCTCACGATCATCAGGGGCATGAAGAGGTGGTAGCCACCGGTCAGTTCAGCGATGAGGAAGATACCCGTGAGTGGTGCATGCATCACACCTGACATCAGTCCCGCCATGCCCACGAGTGCGAAACTCGTCTCCGGTACACTCAGCCCTGCGAGGTTCATCACACGTGCTGTGACGAATCCGACGATGGCACCCATGAAGAGTGAGGGCGCGAAGATACCTCCGACACCTCCGCCTCCGTTCGTCGCAACACTGGCAACAATCTTCAGTAAGATGATGGCTACGAAGTAGGCGATGATGATGAGTTGTGGCGGCAGGGAAGCGAGGTAAGCCTCAAAGGGGCTATACTTGAGTGCACTAAGACTGTCGCCGTTGATGAGTTGGCGGATGACATCGTATCCCTCGCCGTAGAGAGGCGGGAAGAGGAAGATGAGTACACTCAGCATAATACCGCCCACCAGCAACTTGAGCCACATATTGCCGATGGTATGTTTCATCCATTGTTCCAGCCGGTTCATGCCCCGGGTGAAATAGAGGCTGGCCAATCCGCATATAGCACCCAGTATGAGGTACCAGGGGATACGATGGACGAGGAAGGGTTCGGTCACATTCAGCGGGAACATAGGTTGTACGCCCGTCAGGATATACGAGATGGCAGTGGCGGTGACCGAAGAGATCAAGAGTGGTGCTACGGAGGTCATCGTCAGATCCATCATCAGCACCTCGAGCGTGAACACCAGTCCTGCGATAGGCGCCTTGAAGATACCACCTATGGCACCGGCGGCTCCGCAGCCGATCATGAGCATCATCGTCTTCTGGTCGAGCCGGAAGGCTTTAGCCAGATTGGAACCGATGGCGGCACCGGTCAGTACGATAGGTGCCTCGGCTCCTACCGATCCACCGAAACCGATGGTCAGGCCTGAACCGACGACAGAAGACCACATGTTGTGGGCCTTGATGATCGATTTGCGTTGGGAGATGGCGTAGAGTATCTTGGTAATACCGTGGCTGATGTCGTCGCGCACGATATAGCGCACGAAGAGTGCGGCGAGGGTAATACCGATCAGAGGCGTGATCAGATACCACCAGGTATGTTCGTTGGCAATGAGGTGGTTCTCTACAAACCACTGGATCAGGTGGATAAAGGATTTCAACAGAGCTGCTGCGGCTGCGGAAAAAGCGCCTACGAAGAAAGATAGTAAGAGCACAAGGTGCTTCTCGCTGATGTGGCGTTCACGCCACTCTATCATCCTATCGTACCATGTAGTCTTCAGCATTCAGCTTTCAGTTTTCAGAATCCCACCCGATGCCTTTGTATTTGTCCAGATCCCACTCTTCGTCCACTTCATTCAGATAGATCGTCTGCGGTTCTTCTTCCTCTTGTGCCTCGGGTTCTTCCCGTTCGATGACGGTGACATCTATCGGTGCATGGCTGATCTCGATGACCTGATTCTGCTCTTTGTTGAGTTCGGTCCAAAGCGCATCTTTGAGTTCGTCGATGCCAGTGCCAGCCACAGAGGATATGAAGACAATAGGCAGATCGAGCTTCTGCAGCTTCTTGGACGCCCGCATTTTCTTGAGTTCTTTCTCATCGATGGCATCGGTCTTGGTGATCGCCAGGATGCGTGCCTTGGTGAGCAGTTGCGGGTTGTATTTTTCCAGTTCGCGAAGAAGGATGGCGTACTCGCCCGGTATATCTTCGCTGGTAGCGGGAACCATAAACAAAAGGACGGCGTTGCGTTCTATATGCCGCAGAAAACGCAGTCCGAGTCCCTTACCTTCGGCAGCACCCTCGATGATACCGGGTATGTCTGCCATGCAGAAGGATCGTCCGTCGCGGTAGGAGACGATGCCAAGTTGGGGCGTAAGGGTGGTGAAGGGATAGTCGGCTATGGCAGGTTTGGCGGCTGAGACAACACTCAGCAGCGTGGATTTGCCGGCATTGGGGAATCCGACGAGTCCGACGTCGGCCAATACCTTCAGTTGCATGATGACGGTGCGTTCCTGAGCCGGTTCACCGGGTTGGGCATAGCGCGGAGCCTGGTTGGTAGCCGTACGGAAATGCCAGTTGCCCAATCCGCCCCGGCCGCCTTTGAGCAGTACGATGCGCTCGTCATGCTCTTTGACTTCGCAGAGCCACTCGCCTGTCTCGCCGTCGTAGACGACGGTACCGCAGGGCACTTCGATGATGCGGTCTTCGCCGTCCTTACCGAACGAACGGCTCTGTCCGCCCCGGCCGCCATCGGTAGCCATGATATGTTTCTGGTACTTCAGGTGCAGCAAGGTCCACAAGTTACGGTTGCCTCGCAGGATGATAGAACCACCCTTACCGCCGTCGCCGCCGTCTGGTCCGCCCTTAGGCAGATACTTGGCGCGATGGAGGTGCATACAACCTGCGCCGCCCTTACCGGAGCGGCAGTAGATCTTTACATAGTCGATGAAGTTACCGGACATAAGGATTAGTTTTTCTTTTCGCGATCAATGATGCGCTTCACCTGGCGGAACACATCTTCCACGCCGTGGTTGCCGTTGACGGCGAAATAGTTGCCGTGGCGCAAGAAATAATGGGCGATAGGTTCCGTCTGGTCGTGATAGACAGCGATGCGATGGCGGATGGTGTTGAGGTTGTCGTCTGCTCGTCCGCTGACCTTGCCGCGCTCCAGCAGGCGCTGGATAAGCAGTTGCTCATCCACCATTAGGTCGATCATCAGGGCGTCCATATGGTATTTCTTGAGCAGCGCGGAGAGCGAAACGGCCTGGGCCACCGTACGCGGATAGCCGTCGAAGATAGTGCCCTTGCAATGTTTGGGCAGGGATGAGATATAATTTTCGATGAGGTCGAACATCATATCGTCCGGCACCAGATTGCCAACCGAAATGAGTGCATCGATCTGTTTGCCCAGTTCGGTGCCTTTGGCTATCTCAGCGCGCAGCACATCTCCGGTAGAGAGATGCTTGAGTCCGTAGTGATCGACTATCAACTGGGATTGTGTACCCTTACCGCTACCGGGTGCGCCACACAAAATAATATTAAGCATAGGTTAGTAGTACTAGATAAATGTACTGAAAAGACGAAAAACGAGCTGCCCGTGTGCGGGCAACTCGTTTGATAAGCTAGATTGCCTGATTAGAGAGCAAATTTAGCACCAGCTTTGATCTTAACAGCCTTCTTAGCGGGGATGTTAACAACAGCGCCGGTACGCGGGTTCTTAGCAACGCGTGCAGCCTTGTTAACGATAGCGATGTTAGCGTAACCGATGATCTGTACGTTCTCGCCTTTCTTAACTGCCTCAACAGCAGCCTCGAGAGCTGCGTCAATAACTTTAGCGGCTTGAGCCTTGCTAACTTCTGCCTTTGCAGCTGCAGCTGCGATAAGTTCCAATTTGTTCATAACAATAGATTTTAAATTTATAAATAAAAAGTTAATTGTTGGTTCTATTTTCGCGATAAACGCTCAAACGATTCCTTCCTAATTCGGAATACGCTTGCAAAAGTACAACTTTTTTTGCATACTACCAACTATTTCGGAAAAAAAAATCACTTTTTAGCCAAAAAAATGCATTTTTTTGTAAAAAGTACCCATTTTTATAGGTATAATCAAGGAAAAAGTAGTAATTTTGCAGCCGTTATGAGAAATCTACCGACAGTAACGCGCTATCTGCTGATAGCCAATATTATGATTTATCTGCTGACGTCTGTGCTGCTGCGTTATGGTGTGGATCTGAACACCCTATGCGGTCTGCATTATATGTCAGCGTCCAGTTTCCACTGGTGGCAGCCGTTCACCTATATGTTTCTGCATGCAGATTTCGGTCATATCTTCTGCAATATGTTTGCAGTCTGGATGTTCGGTCCGATGATAGAGCGCGAATGGGGTGAGCGTCGCTACGCGGTATACTACTTCGTATGTGGTTTGGGTGCCGCGTTGGTGCAAGAAGGTGTATGGGCGTTGATGCTTGATAACATGTCGTTGCACTATAGTGCGGAGGCATTGGCGTACTATGCCACCTTGCTCAATACGATAGGTGCGTCAGGTGCCGTATTCGGCATCCTGTTCGCCTTCGGATGGCTTTATCCCGATGTACCGATGTTCCTGCTCTTTGTCCCTGTGCCCATACGTGCGCGCGTGTTCGTTATTATCTATGCGCTCATCGAGTTGTTCGCCGGTTTGGGTTCGGTGACGGGTCTGACGGCCGATCATGTGGCCCATTTTGCCCACTTGGGCGGACTGATGTTCGGTTGGCTGCTGATTCTCTACTGGAAGAAGACAGGCTGGCAGGACCCGCATATCGGTAATCTGTGGCGGCGAATAAAGTCGAAATGGCGCGGCTACGAGAACCTGGATAGCAGTAAGGGTCGTGATTTCGACGACTACCACTACCAGCGTCGCGTGTAAGCAGAAAAAGGGGAATAGATATTACCACGTGAGAGTGGCGACTACAGGCTTGTGATCCGAGCCTGTAGTTTGTTTTGTCTCGCAGGCAGTAGGCCGTAGCGACGGGGAGGTGAGGATATAGTCGATCCGCAGACCTACCCCCATTTTCTCGAAGGTGGCCCCCCATTCCCAGGGATGTGTCTCGTTCCATGCATCGAGCAGTCCGCTGCTGATGGTCCAATAGGCATAACTGAGGGCGACGGAGTTGAAATCCCCCACCACGATGACAGGATAAGGGCTGGCTTCTATCTCTGCGCGGATGACGCGTGCCTGCGCATTGCGAAGAGGGATGGCGCGGCGCCATTTGGCCTCTATTCGGTCCAGATCATTCAGGTCTTCGGATACGAGTTTGTAAGATTCCAGATGGTTGTTAATCAGCCGGAAAGTGTCGTTGCCTATCGCTACGTCGCAGCGGTTGGATAGGTTGCCGTGCGACTCGTAGCGGATACTCTGCTTGTGGATGAGCGGATAGCGCGACCAGACCATCGTACCGAACTGATGACGCTGGTCGTAAACGGAGAAATCGATGTAGGAGTAGGGATATTTGCTACCCAGCGTCTGCTTGACATCGGCGAGAGTGAGATATTTGGCATCTTTGTAGACATCCACCTCTTGCAGACAGATGATATCCGCATCCTGGGCCATGAGGAAGCCAAGCACTTGGTTTTCAGCGGGTTTGTGCTTGAAGTCCATGCGTGCGGTGTTCCACGTCAGGACGGTAATCGCTATGAGAAGGAAGGATTTCAAATTTCAAATTTATGATTTATGATTTTGGTACCAAAGTCACCAGGGGAACGATCATCTCTTCGAGCGAAATACCGCCGTGCTGGAAGGTGTTGCGATAGTACTGGGCGTAGTAGTTGAACTGGTTGGGATAGGCGAAGAAGTCGTTGCCGGTGCAGAACATATAGCTGCTGCTCACGTTGGGGCTGGGCAGTCCTGTACGTTCGGGACGTTCGAGCACAAAGACGTTCTTGGAGTTGCAGTTGAGCGCTTTGCCCACTTTGTAGCGGATGTTGGTATTGGTGTTCTTGTCGGCGATGATCTGCACGGCGTTCTTGACGCGTGTCGTGCCATGATCGGTGGTTAGCACGAGCGTGAACCCCAGTTCGGCTGCGCGGCGCAGCAGGGTATAGGTGGGTGAATGGCGGAACCAGCTGAGGGTCAGGCTGCGGTAGGCGGCCTCGTCGTTGGCCAGTTCGCGCATCATCTTGCTCTCCGTACGCGAGTGGCTGAGCATGTCGATGAAGTTGAGCACGACGATGTTCAGCGGCGTCTGCACGTTGCGCAGCTGTCCGATGACCCGTTCGCAGAAATCGCTCTCGTTCACCTTCCAGTAGGTGAAACTCTCGCGTCGGCGGTAGCGGTCGAGCAATGTCTGTACGAGTTCTTTCTCAAACTGGTTCTTGCTCTCTTCGTCGCCCTCTTCCACCCAGTATTGTGGGTACATCTGTTGTATCTGCAGGGGCATGAGGCCGGAGAAGATGGCGTTGCGGGCATACTGGGTGGCAGTAGGCAGGATGCTGAGGTACTGCTCTTCCTCATGGATGGAGAAGAACTCGCTCAGCAGCGGCTGGATGGTCTTCCACTGGTCGTAGCGGAAGTTGTCGATGACGCACAGCAGCACTTTCTTGCCCAGGTCAAGCAGCGGGAAGACGCTGTGCTTCATGATGTCCGGTGAGAGTAGAGGAGTTCCGTTGCCCGTAACCCGTAACCCGTCACCGTGGAACCAACTCTCATAGTTCTTGGCTATCCATTTGGCGAAGGCGCTGTTGGCCTGTGTGCGCTGGTCGTCGATGAGTGAACGCATCGGGCTGTTCTCCAGTTCGATGTCCCATCGGCTGAGGCTGCGCTCGACGGCGGCCCATTCCTCGAAGGTGGCGGCTGTGTCGATCATATAGGCGATGTCGCTCCACTCCTGGCGGTAGTTCTGCTGCACCTGCTCGCTCACGATGTCCTGCAGATGGATATGTTTCTTCAGGCAGAGCAGAATCTGGCTGGGATTGACGGGCTTGATCAGGTAGTCGGCTATCTTCTCTCCGATGGCCTGCTCCATGATATGTTCCTCCTCGCTCTTGGTGATCATCACCACGGGCACTTCGGGGCGGATACGCTTGATCTCCTGGAGCGTCTCCAGACCCGTCAGGCCGGGCATGTTCTCATCCAGGAAGACGATGGCAGGCGCAGTCTGTTCGACGATGTCGAGTGCATCGCGTCCGTTGGTGGCGGTAGTGACGTGGTAGCCTTTGCCGCTCAGGTAGATGATATAGGGTTGCAACAAGTCAATCTCGTCGTCCACCCAAAGGATTGTATTCATTTCGTTTCAATTTTGCGAGTGCACTAGGTGTCCCCGATGGGGAAACCGGTACGCGGGAAGGGGTAGTTCATTTTTGCGGGTGCAAAAATACAAATAAAAAATGATATACGCAAATGTAATCGTTACTTTTCTTAAATTTGCAAATAAATTTGCATATATGGAATATTTGTTGTACCTTTGCAGCCGCAAAGGTTTGAAAAGATACTATGACTACTTTACGTCCACTGTGGCGATTAATCCCCGCTAAATAATCAAAATATGAAACCCAAACTCTTTACTCTTTTCTTTGCACTCTTTGTGGGCATAAGCACAATCTTCGCAAATGGCGTTAAGATTGGTGGTTTATACTATCTTTTAGATAAAAATAAACTCACCGCAAAAGTAACATACAAGGCTAAAGATTACGACCACAACCACGGCTGGAATATTACGACTGCGGAAATACCGGAGAGTGTGACCTATAAGGGCCAATCGTATCGTGTTACAAGCATAGGAGAACATGCTTTTTATGTTTGCCGCCAACTGACGGATGTGACGATCCCAAATAGTGTAATAAGTATCGAACGCGATGCGTTTGCGATTTGCGAACGCCTTTCTTCTATTACCATCCCCAACGGAGTCACAAGCATAGGACGTAGTGCGTTTTATGGTTGTGACGCTATTACATCGGTTATTATACCGAATAGCGTTAGAAGGATAGAAGATAAAGCCTTTTATGATTGCAGAAATCTCCGGTCGGTTACTATTGGTACGAACGTCACATACATTGATCTATTGGCTTTTGACGGTCGAACCAAGGTTACCGATGTTACATGGAACGCCATCAACGGCCCGGTCTATAATTTTGGAAGTCAGGTTGAGAGATATACCTTTGGAGAAGGCGTGAAAACCATTCCTCATGCAATCTGCAATGAGATGAGCAAACTCACCTCCATCATCCTCCCCAACTCCGTTACAAGCATTGGAAATTACGCTTTCCAAGATTGTAAAAATATCACCTCCATTATCCTCCCAAACTCCGTTACAAGCATAGGTAGTTATGCTTTTAATGGGTGTACCAAGCTTAAATCAATAACCATTCCCAATAGCGTTACGGAGATAAAAGATCATACTTTCACAAATTGCCCTAACCTTCAATCGGTAACCCTTCCGAGCAGCCTCACCAGTATCGGACAGTATGCTTTCGATAAATGTTCCGGTCTCACATCGCTTGTTATTCCAAACAGCGTCGAATTCATAGGAGACTATGCATTCTTTGGCTGTCCCAACCTGACGGTATATACCTCATCTTCGTATCTATACAACCGTTCAAGCACATATGCTGTCAAACAGCGTTATTTGCTTTCCCCGGACCAATTGATGTATTATTATCCCTATTCAACTTTTGCAAAAGAATATGTGGAGCAAAACATCAACGAGTGGCAGAAGAAAGGCGAGTTCGAACGGGTTGCCGATTGGCAGAAACGCGTCAACGAACAGACGCGCCAACAAAAAATCCAATCCTTATTGGCCGAGTCGCAGAACAAATATATTGATTTTCATACACAAAACACGCAACTCAATCTCTCATTAGGCAAATACGATGCAGAAAATGAGGTATTTGCCATAAGCAATGACAAATACGGCACGCTATATATGGTTGTTCCTTTCGACGAAGCGCAATACTTCAAGAAGAATTGGGACGCGAAAACGGCAAAGCCGCAAGTGAGTATCTACGATGATGTGATTAAACTGTCTGCGCTGGCTATCACAATGCCGAATGGCAAACAATATACCTATCGCAATACCGATGCAGTCAGCTACAACATGGCGGAAATGGCGTATAACTTTGAACCCATCGAACTGAACCTGCCGAAGACTTCTACCGCTCCGAAACAAGGCCAGGTGAATATCACCAAGACTACCGTCAAGATCGGCAAATCTGCCGTAGATACGGATATCCCCGTGACCAACGCCTCCAATCCCAACACCTTCGTCATCATCTTTGCCAACGAGGATTACAAGAACGTAGCCTCTGTGCCTTTCGCTAAGAATGACGGTACTATCTTCCAGAAGTACTGCCAGAAGACGCTGGGCATTCCGACCAATAATATCCACTACGTGGAGAATGCCACCTTCAACGACATGCGTATCCAACTCGCATGGCTCAAAGACGTGTGCGATGCCTTCGAAGGAAACGCCGCTGTGATTGTCTATTATGCCGGTCATGGCATCCCCGACGAAGCCAGCAAATCAGCGTACCTGCTGCCTATAGATGGCGACGGACGTTACGTACAATCGGCCTACAAACTCGATGACATGTACCAGAAACTTGGTGCGATGCGTGCCCGCTCTGTTACGGTCTTCATGGACGCCTGCTTCTCCGGCTCGAAACGCGAAGACGGAATGCTTGCCTCTGCGCGTGGCGTGGCTATCAAGGTGAAGAGCGGCCAGCCGCAAGGCAAGATGGTCGTCTTCTCTGCCGCCTCGGGCGATGAGACAGCCTATCCGAACACCGACGAACAGCATGGTATGTTCACCTACTATCTTTTGAAAAAACTCCAAGACACCAAGGGTGATGTCACCTTGCAGGAACTTGGCAACTATATCACCACCAACGTCCGCCAGCAGTCTATCGTCAAGAACGGTAAGTCGCAGACCCCGACTGTCACTCCCTCTTCCGATGCCGCCGATTGGCAAAACTGGAAATTAAAGTAGAATAGGCTTTGTTCATTGTGCGGGATGGTATCCCGCGTAAAAAAATCTTTCTTCTTTTCCAGGGAAATCAAATTTCCCGCTCCACGATGCCGCCTTTGGCGCGGGCACAAAACACCTCCTCGATGTCTTGTGTGTGTTTGATTCTTGCCATAGTATTTATTGTTGTATTGGTGTTGCACAGGTGTCGCTCAGGTGTCAATCTCGATAATGACGCACTTATCTCGTACTTATCTCCAACTTATCACGCACTTATCACGCACTAATTTGGTGCAAAATTACTACAATTTTTCGGTTTTTGCAAGGAAAATGGAGGGATTTTTCGTGTATATGATACTATATTATATATTATATATATAATATATATTTTGAAACGAAAAATATCGAAAAGAAAAGGAATAAAAAAGTTGCGCGCGCGCTTGCATATGTGCAAAAAAAGTAGTATCTTTGCAGCGAAATTGGAAAATATGCGTAAAATGAGCAGAAAGATAGCCATTATAGCCGGCGGAGACAGTAGCGAATATGAGGTATCGCTGCGTTCGGCGGCAGGATTATATGGATGGATCAGCGAGGCCGGATACGACGTGACGATCGTTCGTCTGCACGGCACAGACTGGCAGGCGTTGCCTGATTTTGACGGCACGAACCCTGAGGTGCTGAGCGGCGCCGGTATAGCCATCGACAAGAATGATTTTTCTTTTACGCGCGGGGGCGCGAAACAGACGTTCGACTTCGCGTATATCACGATACACGGTACACCGGGCGAGAACGGTATCCTGCAGGGCTACCTGGACATGATCGGCATGCCGTACAGCTGCTGCGGCGTGCTGGCCGCTGCGCTGACGTTCAATAAGTTCGCCTGCAACCATTATCTCTCGTATTTCGGTTTTCATATCGCCGCCAGCATGATCCTGCGTGCCGGCCAGAAATGGCCCAATGCGCCGAAGATAGCAGAGACGCTGGGACTGCCCTGTTTCATCAAATCGAACGTAGGCGGCAGCAGTTTCGGTTGTTCGAAAGTGAAGACCGTAGAAGAGGTCTATCCCGCCATCGAACGTGCGTTCAAGGAAGGCGACGAGGTGATATGCGAGTCGTTCATGCAAGGCACCGAGGTGACCTGCGGTGCGTATAAGACCAAGGACAAAGCTGTAGCCTTCCCGATCACGGAGGTCGTGACGCACAACGAGTTCTTCGACTACGATGCAAAGTACAAAGGTCAGGTGGACGAGATCACGCCTGCACGCATCCCCGACGAGGTACGCGATAAGATACAAGCCGAGACGCTACGTCTGTATGACATCATCGGTGCGAATGGTATCATCCGCGTTGATTGGATTATAACGGGCGACAAGATCAACCTGCTGGAGGTGAACACCACGCCGGGTATGACGCCGACAAGCTTTATCCCGCAACAGGTACGCGCTGCAGGCCTCGACATCAAGGACGTGCTGAGCGACATTATCGAAAATAAATTTTCGAATTTGTGATTGGTAATTGGTGATATATGATCGATATTAACAAAGCGATAGAGAATCTGGATTGGAGCAAGGAGCCGCAGGGGCTTTACGAACCGATAGCTTATACGCTGGCCTCGGGCGGCAAACGGCTGCGTCCGACGCTGGCCTTGACGGCCGCGGAGATCTTCGGAGGCAAAGAAGAAGAGGTGCTGCCCGCCGCCCTGGCGCTGGAGGTGTTTCATAACTTCACCCTGCTGCATGACGACGTGATGGATCGCGCGTTGGTGCGTCGCGGACGCGAGACAGTACACGTGAAATGGAATGACAACACCGCGATCCTCTCGGGCGACCAGATGTTGATAGAGGCGTATAAGCTGCTGGAAGGCGTGCCGGCAGACAAGCTGGCCAAGGTGCTGTGCTGGTTCAACGAGATGGCCACCGGTATATGCGAGGGACAGCAGTATGATGTCGATTTTGAGCACGCGAGTCAGGTGAGTCTGGGCGACTACCTGATGATGATAGAGAAGAAGACCGCGGTGCTGCTGGCCAATGCGCTGCGTACGGGCGGGTACATCGCCGGTGCAGACGAAGCGGAACAGGAGGCACTGTATGAATACGGCCGGCATATCGGTCTGGCCTTCCAGATACAAGACGACCTGCTGGATGTGTACGGAGACCCGAAGACCTTCGGCAAAGCCATCGGAGGAGATATATGCTGCAACAAGAAGACCTATCTGCTGCTGACGGCGCTGGAGACGGCTCCGGCGGAGGACAAGGCGGAACTGCTGGAGTGGCTGCTCGTGAGCGACCGCGAGCAGGAGAAGATAGCCGCCGTCACGGCACTCTATACGCGCCTGGGAGTGCGCGAAGCGTGCGAAGTGGAGATGGAGCAGCATACCGCCGAAGCCCTGCTGCAGCTTGACCGTCTGCCGCAGAACAAAGCCACCGACGCCCTGCGCGTGCTGGCAGAGAAACTCGTAACAAGAAAATCATAAATCATAAATTATAAATCATAATTAATTTATGCCTTATCGTCGATTACCTAACACGGACTTGTCCCGCCTGCATGCCTTGCAGCATGCCGTACAACGTGCGCAGGGTGCGGACTTCACAGAGCAGGTGCTCAACTATAAAGTGCTGAGCGAAGCACAGCGTTTTCTGGTGCAGTTTGAGAATGTGGTCATGCAGTCGAAAGACAACTACACCAGCAAGGTGAGTGCGAACAAGCAGTACCGTCATATCGTGCAGAATGCACGTATGTACATATCGCATTTCATCCAGGTGCTCAACCTCTCGGTGATCCGTGGCGAGATTAAGAAAGAGCAGAAGCAGCTCTACGGACTGGATCCGCTCAACCACACGGTGCCCGAGCTGACTACGGAGGAGAACATCCTGGAGTGGGGCAAGAAGATCATTGAGGGAGAACAGAAACGTGTGGCAGCCGGCGGATTCCCTATCTACAACCCTGCTATCAACAAGGTGAAGGTGCATTATGATATCTTCTGCGAACACCAGGTGACCCACCAGTTCCGCGAGCAGAACACCACGCGTGTGCAGGGCGACCTGACCGCACTGCGTGCGGAGGCGGATGCCATCATCCTGAACATATGGAATCTGGTGGAAGCTTACTACCAGAACGAACTGCCCTACGCACGCCTGCAGAAATGCAAACTGTACGGATTGATATACTACTACCGCAAGGGCGAAAAGAAACTCTCGGCCGAGGGCGACCGAGAGCTGCAACGGATACGGGATATGCAACCCACTATCCAATGGTCTTCTGAGGAGTGATGACGCGATCCATCTTCTGGTCGTGCCACAAGTGAGGGATGTCGTGCTTCTTGAGTTGGAAATTATAGCACACGCCGATCTTCTTGGCCAGCGGATGTTTGGATAGATACTTGTCGTAATAGCCGCCTCCGCGACCGATGCGATGGCAATGGTTGTCGAAGACGACGCCGGGAACAAGAATCAAGTCGATATGCCCCTTGTAGGTCTCAGTCTGAGGTTCGGGCACGCCCATACGACCCTTGCGCATCATATCCTCGCCGTCATACGGACGAACCTCCATCGAGTGGCGATGGGTGACAGGTAACAAGAATGTTTTTTGCCCCTCATACTTGGTGAGCAGCGGACGCAGATCCACCTCGTTGTGAATAGGGTAATAGAGCAAGACCACCTTCGCCTCTTGGAAAGCGGACATCTGCTCGAGCTGGGCAATGATAAGAGCCGACTGCTCCTGCACCTCCTGCTCGGACATTATGCGGCGACGTTGCTCCACAACAGCACGCATAGCTTTCTGTTCGCGACGGGCGTGAACCCAAGGAAGCCACGCAACAAAATCATGAATTTGTGCACTAAATAACATATCGAATTAATACATTTTGCAAAATCGACGACAAAGGTACTGCTTTTTTCCGACATACGCAAACTTTTCGTCACTTTACCGAAATATTTGAACAAATGAAGCGATTTTACTACATAATTCTTTGCCTGACGGCGCTGGTGTTGGCCAGTTGTGAGGGCGGCTATATAGCCATCAAGTCGTCCGTGGCGCAGTTGACGGCGTTCACTTTTGCCAAGAACGACAGTATGCCCGGCTTGGCAGCGGCTAAGTTCAGCGTACAAGAACTGCTGGATACGGGTCTGGTGACCACCGGACGTGACTCGATAGCTTACGGAACGAGTCTGGAGCGTGTGGTGCCGCGTTTTGTGTTTGCTGCCACCCCGAGTGCCGCCTTTCTGACCCTGCCCGACACCACGTGTATCCTGACGGGATATGACACGCTGGATTTCACGAAGCGGCCGATATACCTGACCATCCGTTCGCAGGACGGTGTGAACACCAAGGTGTATGAGATCGTACCTACGGTGCATCAGATGGACCCCGATCTGTACGAGTGGACCATGTTGACCTCGTCTGTCTATCCGGCGGACGAGAGTGAACAGCAGGTAGTGGAACTGGGCGATGACTTCGTGCTGCTGCGTAACAACGGTTATTCGCTGCGGGTCTATGGTTCGGAGGATGGCATCGAATGGATCGACCTGGGTGCGCCTGCCGGTCTGCCGGTGAACGCCATGGTGCGTCAGATCATCAGCGATGGCACGACGCTCTACTATGGAGAGGGCACGACGCTTTATACCTCTTCAGACGCGCAGACCTGGACGGCTACTACGGTGGACTATCCGGTGGTGACGATGTTGCTCTGCTGGAACACCCGCGTGTGGGCATTGGTGGATAACGATGGTTACGAACTGGCTTATTGGGAGAACGACGGCCTGGCGCTGAGTGGACTGCGTCCGCAGGGACTGTTCCCCGTGAGCGATTTTGCGGCGGTGGGCTTCCTGAGTAGCAGTCAGCGTCAGCGTGCGATGATCGTAGGCGGCTTTGCTGAAGACGGTCAACCGCTCAACACCAGTTGGAACCTCGAGTACACTCCGCATCCGCTGCCTTACGGCAGTTATCGGTTGGAGGAGTTCTCGGCCGACCGTCCGTCCTTCCGGAGCATGACCGGTGCATCCTTAGTATGGTACAACAACCAGCTGATGCTCTTCGGCGGCATTGATCCGGATAGACAATATATAGGTAGCGACATCATGGTATCGACCGACGAGGGAATAACATGGAAGGTGGCAGATACGCTGAAGAACCGTCTGCCGGAAAGCTACGGAGTAAGACAGAGGCAGACAGCCATCGTACGCGACAACAATATCTATCTGTTCGGCGGCCAGGATAAGACGGCCTGCTACAGCGATGTGTATCGCGGCCGTCTCAACTCAATAGACTGGGAAACAAAAGATTAACTAACTAAAATATTTAACGCTATGACAATCAAAGATTACAAGTTCGCCGGAAAGAAGGCGATTGTACGTGTGGACTTCAATGTACCACTGGACGAGAACGGTAAGATCACCGACGACACCCGTATCCGCGGTGCGCTGCCCACACTCAAACACATCCTGGATGAAGGCGGTGCGCTCATCATCATGAGCCACATGGGTAAGCCGAAAGGCAAAGTGCAGGCTAAGTTCAGCCTCGGTCAGATCAAGGACGCCGTAGCTGCTGCGCTGGGTCGCCCCGTTCAGTTCGCTGAGGACTGCGCCAAGGCTCAGGCTGAGGCTGCTGCGCTGAAACCGGGTGAGGTACTGCTGCTGGAGAACCTGCGTTTCTATCCGGAAGAGGAAGGCAAGCCGGTAGGTATCGACAAAGAGGATCCTGCATACGAGGCAGCCAAGAAAGAGATGAAAGGCCGTCAGAAAGAGTTCGCCAAGGTGCTGGCCGGCTATGCTGACTGCTACGTGATGGATGCCTTCGGCACCGCGCACCGCAAACATGCGTCGACGGCTGTCATCGCCGACTATTTCGATGCTGACAACAAGATGCTCGGTTTCCTGATGGAGAAAGAGGTAGCTGCAGTAGATGCAGTGCTGGGCGACATCAAACGTCCGTTCGTGGCCATCATGGGTGGTTCGAAAGTAAGTTCGAAGATCGGTATCATCGAGAACCTGCTGGGCAAGGTGGACAAACTGATCCTCTGCGGCGGTATGACCTACACGTTTGCCAAAGCACACGGTGGCGAGATCGGCGGTTCGATCGTGGAACTGGATAAGCTCGACGTAGCACTGGGTGTAGAGGAGTTGGCCAAGAAGAACGGTGTAGAACTCGTGCTGGCTCCGGACGCAGTATGCGCAGACTCGTTCAGCAACGATGCTAACCAGAAGATATTCCCGGCTAACGCTATTCCTGAGGGTTGGGAAGGACTGGATGCCGGTCCGAAGGCACAGGAGAACTTCCGCAACGCCATCAAGGGTGCGAAGACCATCCTCTGGAACGGTCCTGCAGGTGTATTCGAGTTCGATAATTTCTGCGGCGGCAGCCGTGCTATCGGTGAGGCTATCGCTGAGGCTACCAAGGAAGGTGCTTTCTCGCTCATCGGTGGTGGCGATAGCGTAGCTTGTGTGAACAAGTTCGGTCTGGCAGACCAGGTATCGTATATCTCTACCGGCGGTGGTGCACTGCTCGAGGCTATCGAGGGTAAGGTGCTCCCGGGTGTAGCTGCTATTAAAGGCTAATTATGAATTGTGAATTGTAAATTATGAATTAGTCATGGAAGTAGTAGGTAAAATCATACAAGTGCTGCCTGCACAGGAAGGTGTAGGCCGCAATGGCAACCCGTGGAAGGTGCAGCCGTACGTGCTGGAGACCCTGGACCAGTATCCTCGTAAAGTGCATTTCGAAGTGTTCGGTGAGGATCGTATCAAGCAGAACCCCTGCGATATCGACCAGTTGGTAACTGTTAGTTTCGATATCGAGAGCCGTGAGTTCAACGGCCGTTGGTACACCTCTATCCGTGCATGGAAGATCCAGCAGGGCGACATGACGCAGCAAGCCGCTGCAGCTCCTGCAGCCGCTCCTGTGGCTCAACCCGTAGCAGCTCCGCAGCCTGCCGCTGCGCCGGTGGAGCAGGCTCCGGTGGATCCGTTTGACGCTTCGGCCGGTGACGGTACGAGCGATCTGCCCTTCTGATGCGCAGAACACTTAAGATAATTAGCTGGACACTCCTGTCGGCGGCGATCATCGCGGTATGTATCGTTCGCTGGCAGGCGTGGTTCGGTATGCCCGACGAGCCGCGTTGGACGGGTGACACCATCACGTTTCACATGCCTACGTTCGCTGACGACAGCGTGCCGGGGTTTGTGCGGTTCGACAGCGGATGGCAGGATAGGCAAACTCCTGCGACTCTGAACATCCTGTTGCTCGGTGATATCCATAGCCAGTTGCGTCAGGCCGACTACGATAGTCTGGCCAAGCGTGTGCCCGGTGCGGAGATGATCGTGCAGACAGGCGACTGGATGGATCGCGGACAGGAATATTACCATCAGTTGTTGCTCCGCGAGTGGAGGGGGAGTGGATTGAGTGGCCTGCCGGTGGTGGTGTGTCCGGGTAATCACGAGTACAGCAAGGGACTCGTCAAACGGCTCTCTCCGGTATGGCAGGAGACGTTCGGCGAATCGAACTACTGGGTGGATTATCCGAATATGCGCCTCATCGTAATGGATACCAATCCTCTGGATCGACTGGTTCATGTGACGCGAACGCTGACCTGGTTGCGTCAGGCGATGTATACGGCCGACGGTCGTTTCATCGTTGTGGTGATGCATCATCCTGTATTGCCGGCGGCCAAGGGGCGTTTCTATCCGCTCATCTACGGTGCTTTCCGCTATGCATTAGGCGAGGCCGATCTGGTGATAGCCGGTCATGACCATCTGTATCAGCGTCGTATGCCGTTTGTGAACCTGAACAGCGCGGGTAAACCCAAGCAGCCACAACAGTGGATAGCCAGTGAGTGCGCGACGGATGAACCGGTCTATGCGGTGCTTACGGTACGTGCCTCCCAACTCTGTCTGCGCACCTATCGGATGCGCGACGGCCAATTGATAGATAGGGTGTATGTTAAGCACGACTGATGCCATAGTGCTGTCGCTGCAGCCACTCAACGACCGCGCCCAACTCTTGCACGCCTATACGCGCACGGGTGGGCGCGTTCGATATAAGGTGTACGGCCTCGGTCGCAAGCACTCGGCCGGACTCTACAGTCCGCTCGCGTGGCTGCAACTGACAACCGACAATACGTCGATCCGTACGTCGCAACTGCAATACGTGCCACGCACGATCACCGCAGATCCCTATAAGCGGTCTATCGCACTTTTTATCAGCGAGGTTCTCTCGCTCACACTCCGTCACCCGATGGCTGATGAACCGCTCTTCGACTTTATATGCAGGACGGTGCAGCAGTTGGACGAGGCGGACGAACCGCAGAACATCCATCTGCATTTTCTGATAGGACTGGCTGAGAAACTGGGTTTTGCTATTGATGAGAACGAGTATCCCGAACTATATGCCATGCCCCGTACACGTAGCGAACGTCAGCAACAACTTCGCTTGCTGAGCCGCTATTTCAGCGAACAGATAGACGACTGGCAGGAGCCGCGTTCGCTGGATATTCTAATGGAAATCTTCGATTAAGAGAATCAGCTCTCTTACTGTTTAACTAGCCGATACCCCTTGCCGCGAATGGCGAGGATGTTATAGCCGATGGGTCGCAGATAGACCCGCAGATGATTGATGAACACACCCAGCGAACGCGAGGTGAAGGCATTATCCTCTTTCCATAGCGACGAGAGGATGCGGTGACGATCCACTATCTCGTCCTGGTGGCGGCATAGCATCAGGAGCAGTTCGCTCTCGCGCCCCGACAGATGTTGTCCGTCGAACTGCTGATGGACAGCATCGAAGATGTGTCCGTCGAGTTCGAACACGCGCTGCTTGCTCTCTTCGTCATGACGGATGCGTCGCATGACGGCCTCGATGCGGCAGATAAGCAGGTCCATAGAGAAGGGCTTGAGCTGGTAGTCGTCGCAGCCGAGCTGGAAGGCCTTCATCTGCGCCTCGCGTTCGCCGCGTGTGGTGAGGATGATGACCGGCAGCAACGGATAGCGGTGGCGTATCTCGCGCAGCAGTTCGTATCCGTTCATGCCGATGTTCTGCATCTCCATCAACACCAGATCGTAATGGGCCTGGTCGAGTTGGCGGAATGCATCGCGGGCATGAACCACATGTTGGGCCTTGTAGCCACGGCTCACCAGGTAGTCGCAGAGCACCATTGATAGGCTGATGTCGCTGTCGATAAGGAGGATTTTTGTTGTCACTTGCCAAAAAATTTGTGCAAAAGTACAACTTTTTTTGCATATATGCAAATTTTATACTATCTTTGCAGTCGCAAAGATGTCTCAAACACGAAAAACACGATGAGCAAGGTACTGTTAATATCTACCGGTGGCACGATCACCATGGTACGTGACCGCCATTCCGGAGCATTGGTTCCCGCCGACATAGAGACCTTCATGTCGTATATGCCTGAGCTCTCGGAAGGGGATACGCACATCGATATTTCCGCTTTCAATCCGCTGTTGGACTCTTCGGACGTCGATCCGAAGAGCTGGGCGCAGATGGCGCAGATGGTATATGATCACTATGACGACTACGACGGCTTTGTGATCCTGCACGGTACGGACACGATGTCCTATTCGGCTTCGGCGCTCTCGTTCATGCTGGAGAACCTGGGCAAGCCGGTAGTGTTCACGGGTAGTCAGTTGCCGGTGGGTGTGCTCCGTAGCGATGCGAAGGAGAACCTACTGACTGCTATTGAGATAGCGGCGGCCAAGGACGAGGAAGGTAATGCCATCGTGCCGGAGGTGACCATCTATTTTGAGGACCGCCTGTTCCGCGCCAACCGCACGACGAAGCGTAATGCCGAGCATTTCTCCGCCTTCAACAGCTATAACTACCCCGCATTGGCCAAGGCCGGTGTGCATATCACCTACCAGCCTCATCTGGTGCACTATAGCGATCCGCGCCTGCCGCTCAAGCTGCACACAGCCTATGATGTCAACGTGGCGGTACTCAAGCTCTTCCCTGGTATCCAACCTGCCACGGTACGTGCCGTGCTGCGTATCAAGGGGCTGAAGGCCGTGGTGCTGGAGACCTTCGGAGCAGGCAATGCGCCTACCGCCAAATGGCTCTATCGTGAGCTGAAGAAGGCGGTGGACAAGGGCATCATCATCGTCAACAAGACGCAGTGTAACACCGGTTCGGTGGAGATGGGACTCTACGCCGTGTCGCTCAACCTGATGCGTGCCGGCGTCATCTCCGGTTATGACGTGACCACCGAGGCCCTGCTGACCAAGATGATGTATCTGCTGGGCGAGTTCCCGGATGACACCGAGCAAGTGAAGACCCTGCTGCAGACGAACCTGTGCGGCGAGGTGACGATAGACGAGTAAATCAATCTAAAAAAAACATAGTATATGCGAAATCTGGAACCCAAAGCTGTGTGGGAGAACTTCTACCAACTCACGCAGATACCGCGTCCGAGCGGTAAACGCAAACAAATTGCGGACTTTTTTGTTAACTACGGCAAGTCGCTGGGCCTGGAGACCCTGCAAGACGAGATAGGCAACGTGCTTATCCGTAAGCCAGCTACGCCGGGTATGGAGAGCCATCCCGGAGTGATCCTGCAGGCTCACATGGACATGGTGCCTCAGAAGAACGGCGACAAGGTATTCGACTTCGAAAAGGATCCCATCGAGGCTTATATAGAGGACAACGGTCAGTGGGTAACCGCCAACGGTACGACTCTGGGTGCTGACGACGGCATCGGAGCCGCTATAGCGATGGCTATACTGGCTGACAAGAACGTGGTTCATCCGCCGCTGGAGGCGCTCTTCACCATCGACGAGGAGACGGGTATGTTCGGCGCTAACGACCTGAAAGGAGGTTGGCTGCAAGGCAAGTTCCTGCTCAATCTGGACAATGAGGATGAGGGAGAGTTGTGCGTAGGTTGTGCCGGTGGTATCGATACTACTGCTACGTTTGCTTATCAGCCGGTTGAGACCGAAGAGGGCGACATCGCATTACGTATCGAGCTGAAGGGTCTGAAGGGTGGTCACTCGGGTTGCGACATCCATCTGCAACGCGGCAACGCCATCAAGTTGCTGGTGCGTGTGCTGAAGGATGCGGTGGCCAACTATGAGGCACGCCTAGCCTCCATTGACGGTGGTAGCCTGAGGAATGCGATCCCGCGTGAGGCGTCGGCAGTCATCACTATCCCGGCGGATTCCTACCAGGACTTGCAGGATATGATCGACCGTTACGAAGATCTCTACCTGCGCGAGTACGCCGGCGTAGACGACGGTATCACACTTAAGGCAACCGAAGTGGAGTGCCCCAAGACAGAGATACCCGAGGAGATCCAGGATTGTCTGATCCACGCGTTGACGCTCTGTCCGCACGGTGTATACCGAATGATCCCCGAGCGTCCGGACGTAGTGGAGACCAGCAACAACCTCGCGATGGTGAAGACCGTAGAAGGCAAGGTGACTTGCTACTGTCTGACCCGTTCGTCGGTAGAGAGCCGCAAGGAGGAACTGCAATCGATTATCCAGTCGGCATTCTCGCTGGCTGGAGCGGAAGTGGTGTTCACCGGTGGTTATCCCGGCTGGCAACCCAATTTCCACAGTACGTTGCAACAGAAGATGGTGGAGACCTATAAGAAGGAGTTCGGCGAGGACGCACGCGTCGTTATCATCCACGCCGGCCTGGAGTGCGGCATCATCGGCAGCAAGTATCCGGGTATGGAGATGATCGCTTTCGGTCCGACCATCAAACACCCGCACTCGCCGGACGAGCGCGTGGAGATCAGTACGGTAGCCAAGACCTATCGCTACGTGGAGGCTATCCTGAAGGCTTTGTAAGAAAGACAAAGGAATGCAATAAAAATAGAGGTTCTCATTTGCTGAGAACCTCTATTGCTTTCTTGGTGATTTCATCATCGCGCTCAAAGAGCGGGAAGAAACCGTCGTCGCCCAGGATGTTACGGACGATATATGCGTTCAGCAGACGCGTCATCAGCGGTTTGGATTTCTCTATCTGCGCCTCGTCGGGTTCTACGCCTTTCTCCTTGGCAAAGGCTACAAACTGCTGCAGCAGATTCTGGCTGAGCAGATGTTTCTCCAGCGCTTGCCAATCCTTGTACTGGCTGAGTTGCTTACGATGACGGTCGGTGTACTGGTAGGCGAACTGATAGGTGTAAGCCAGGTTGACGCACTTGTTATACCACGGTGTGTTGAGGGTGGTGTCGCGTCCGACGAACACATCAGGCATGATACCGCCACCGCCGTGTACGATACGTCCGCCGCGCGTGCGATAGGTGGTGGTGTCGCTGAAGTGGATCGAGTCAGCCGAGTAGAACTCACCGTGTTCCCAACGGTCGGTCAGCTCTTTCTGGTAGTCGTCCTGATCTCCCAGGGTGTAGGGTTTCTGGATACACCGTCCGCTGGGGGTGTAGTAGCGGGCTACGGTCAGGCGCACGGCACTACCGTCTTCGAAGGGCATCTGCTGTTGTACGAGTCCCTTACCGAACGAACGGCGTCCGACGATGGTAGCACGATCATTATCCTGCATCGCACCGGCGAAGATCTCGCTGGCCGAAGCCGAGAAGTCGTCGATGAGGACGACGAGCGGAGTATTCTTGAAGCGTCCCGAACCGTCGGCTTTGGCTACATAACGCGGATAGGCACGTCCTTCGGCATAGACAATCATCTGGCCGCCTTTGAGGAACTCGTTGGCCATACGAATAGCCTGCTCCATGTAGCCGCCTGAGTTCTCGCGCAGGTCGATGATGTAGCGTGTAGCGCCCTGCTTGCGCAGGTCGGCAAGAGCATTGAGGAACTCGCGATAGGTGGTCTCGCCGAACTTGTTGACGCGGACGAATCCTATCTTCCATGTGTTCTGGCTGTTCTGACCAATCGGTTCGATAGTGAACTTCGCATCCACGGAGTTGACGGGGATGTCACCACGGGTGATGGTATAGTAGAGCATGTCGGGCGAACCGGCACGCAGCACACCTATCTTGACGCGTGTTCCCTTCTCGCCGCGGAGGGTGCGCATGACCTTCTCGTTGTTGATCTTCTTGCCTACAAACAGGCTGTCGTCCACGGTGATGATCTTGTCGCCCGCCAACACACCCACGCCTTCACTCGGTCCGCCGGAGATGACGGCTATGATACGCACAGTGTCTTGCTGGATAGAGAACTGAACACCGATGCCCGAGAACGAAGAGGCCAACTCGGAGTTGACTATCTCCAGATCTTTTTTGGGAATATACGAGCTGTGCGGATCCAGTTTCTGCACCAGATCGGTCATCGCCTCGTCGGTGATGCTATCGATGTTGAGACTGTCCACATAGGCTTGCTCCATCAGTTGCAGCAGTTTGTCCACCTTGGATTGCTGCAGACTCCACATACCGTTCTGATAGACGATACGCTGTGCGTTCGCCTTCTGGGTGAGGGCTGTACCGATCAGGATACCCAGCGCCATCACCGCTACCGTCAGGGTAGGAAGAAGATACTTTTTCATAGAAAATAACCTTTCGCTATTACGTTACAACGTCATTTCGACTCTTGATCGTTGAGGAACTCCACCTCGATACCTGCGCGTTTGAGCAGTTCCACTCCGTCCATCAGGCGATACTCTTCGCCGTAGACGACGCGCTTGATACCCGATTGGATAATCAGTTTGGAGCACTCCAGACACGGACTGGCGGTCACGTAGAGTGTGGCACCATCCGACGAGTTGTTGGAGCGTGCTACTTTGGTCAGTGCATTGGCCTCGGCATGAAGCACGTAAGGTTTGCTCACGTTGTTCTCATCCTCGCATATGTTCTCAAAACCGGAGGGTGTACCGTTGTAACCATCAGAGATGATCATCTGGTTCTTGACGAGCAATGCACCCACTTTGCGGCGCACGCAATAACTGTTCTCTGCCCACGTACGCGCCATGCGCATATAGAGGGTGTCGCGTTTCTTTTGTTTATCCATGTAGTAGTTCTTTTGCGAACTCCTTCACATTGACTCCGTCGAATGTGCCGGAGGACATCATCAGCAGGGCGATGCCCTGATTTGTGATTTGTGACTTGTTTGTGATTTGATCCCGCAGGGCTGCTTGCAGCGCTTCGCTCTCGGTAAACACCTCTACATTTTTCGTGCCAAACGCATTCCGTACCTCCTCTTTTGTGATAGGAGTGAGGCGTTTATGCTCGATCACCTTCGGATTGAAATAGACGTAAGCCACGTCTGCTTCGGCCATACAATCCTTGTATTGCGGCAGAAAATCCGCCATCAGGCTGGAGAAGGTATGCAGTTCCATCGCAGCCACCAGCCGCTTCTCCGGATAGCGTTCGCGCACGGCATTGACGGTGGCGCGCAGTTTGCTGGGCGAGTGGGCGAAATCTTTGTAGGCGACACCTGTCTCGGTCTCGCAGATCAGCTCCAGACGGTTGCTGGCACCGGTGAAGGTGCTGATCTCGCGGTAGAAATCGTCGGGTGCCACCCCAATGCAATGACATGCCAGCATTGCCGCCTGCAGGTTTTGCATGTTATGACGTCCGAACACCTGCATCGCTACATCGCCGTCGTAGGCATCGTAGGGGATACAGGTGATGTCCTTGCGAGCGCCATCGGCTATCGCACGCAGGTTCTCATCGCCTCGGTAGTAGATAAAACTGCCGTTGGGCTCGAAGCTGTCTACGAATTTCCGGAACGTATCTACATACTCGGGGAAGGTGGGGAACACATTGATATGATCCCACGCGATACCCGTCAGGATAGCCACGTGCGGGTGGTACCAGAGGAATTTGCTCCGCAAGTCGAGTGGGGAAGTGAGGTACTCATCGCCCTCGAAGACGGCATACTTGGCGGTATCCGACAGACGCACCATCCGTTCGAAACCCTCTATCTGCGCTCCCACCATATAGTCGGCTTCGATGCCAAGGCGGTTAAGGACATATAGGATCATCGATGTGGTAGTGGTCTTGCCGTGCGAGCCGCCTACGACGATGCGTATCTTATCCTTGGTCTGCTCGTAGAGGTACTCGGGGAAAGAGTAGATCTTCAGTCCCAACTCGCGTGCACGTACCAGTTCGGGGTTATCCTCACGGGCGTGCATGCCGAGGATGATGGCATCGATGTCGGGAGTGATCCGTTCGGGGTGCCAACCCATCTCTGCGGGCAGCAGGCCAGCGTCACGCAGATGAGACAAGGCGGGGTCGAAGATTTCATCGTCCGACCCCGTTACTTTGTATCCATCCTTGGAAGCGACGGCCAATGCCAGGTTGTGCATCGCCGCGCCTCCGATAGCGATAAAATGTATGTGTGTCATTTGAACAGTTTGTCGAAGTTCTCTTGGCTGATGGTCTTGGCCTCGATTTTGGCAACGCCCTTCAGTGCCTCAAACAGTTTGTCTTCTACGACGCGCTCTACGATGTTACGCAGTTGGTTCTCCTGCTTGAGCATCTCCTGAGCGTAGTTGGCGAGCATAGCGTCGTCTACGTTCATCAGGCCATACTGCATGAATTGCATCTTAGCGATACGTTTGGCGAAGGCTTCCACTTCCTCTTTCTGTACGTCGATCTTGTATTCCTTCATCAACTGATCTTTCGCCAGGTGCCATTTCAGTTCCTCGATCATCTTCGGGAAGTCCTTGTCGAGTTCCTCCTGGGTCATCTTGTCGTTGGTAGCGAGCAGCCAGCGCTTGAGGAAGTCCTCGGGGAAGGCCACTTTCTCCATCTTCTTCAGGATAGCCTCTTTGGCATCGATACTGAAGCGATATTTGCTCTCCTCAGCCAGGCTGCGGATGATGTCTTCTTTCACTTTGGCGCGGAAGCCGGCCTCATCCTTCGGTGCGTCCGGACCGTACACTTTTGCGAACAATTCAGCATCTACGGCGCAAGGTTTCACTTCTGCCTTGGTACCCTTCTCTTTATCCTCGGGGATATACTCGCCGAAGCGGTTGGTATAGGCTTCCACTTGCTTCTGTACCATCTCGTCGGTAGGTTCGATCGTGTACTCGGGCAGTTTGTTCTTGCCGTTCAGTTTGGCATCAAACTCCGGAGCTACAGCGATGTCGAAAGCGAAGGTGAAGGTGTCCTCGTGATCGAGGTCGATGTTCTTGGTCTCTGCGTCGTTGGGCAGCGGTTCGCCCAGGATCTGCAGGTTTTTCTCCTCGATGTGCTTCTGCAGGTTCTCACCTACGAGTTTGTTGAGTACATCAGCCAGGATACCCTTGCCGTACATCTTCTTCACCAGTCCGGCGGGAACCATTCCCGGACGGAAACCGGGCATCTGTGCTTTGTGGCGCACTTCTTTCAGTTGCTTAGCCACTTCGTCCTGATAGTCAGCCGGTTCGATCGTGATCTTCACCACAGCCATCAGGTCTTTCAATTCACTTTGTTCAATTTTCATAATATATAATTTTTATTCTAGTTGTCTAGTTGACTAGTCGTCTAGTAGACTAGTTATGCTCTTCCGGCGCGTTTGCGCTCCAGTTCGTCCAGGATAATCTTGCGGATACGCATTGCGTGGGGCGTTACTTCTACGTATTCATCCTCCTTGATGTACTCCAGCGCCTCCTCGAGCGACATCCGTACCGGAGGCGGCAACACAGCCTTGTCGTCTGCCGATTTAGAACGCATGTTCGTCAGTTTCTTGGATTTGGTCACATTGATGACGATGTCGCCCTCTTTGGCGTTCTCGCCCACTACCTGACCGGCATAAACCTCCTCTTGCGGGTCGATGAAGAAGCGTCCGCGGTCCTGCAGCTTGTCCAGCGCGTAGGCATAGGCCGTGCCGGCTTCCATCGCGATGAGCGAGCCGTTGTTGCGCTTGACGATGTCGCCTTTCCATGGCTGGTACTCCAGGAAGCGGTGGGCCATGATAGCCTCGCCGGCAGAGACATTCATCACGTAGGTACGCATACCGAGGATGCCTCGTGAAGGGATCGTGAATTCCAGGTGCACACGGTCGTTGACCATCTCCATCTTGGTCATCTCGCCCTTGTGGGTCGAGACGAACTCGATGATCTTGCCCGAGCACTCTTCCGGCGTGTTCACCGTCAGGCTCTCCACAGGTTCACATTTCTGGCCGTTGATTTCCTTGATGATGACTTGCGGTTGGCCTACCTGCAGTTCGTATCCCTCGCGGCGCATGGTCTCGATCAGGACACTCAGGTGAAGTACACCGCGGCCGTAAACGCGCCAACTGCTCTCTTCGGCACCTTTCTCCACGCGCAGGGCGAGGTTCTTCTCCAGCTCTTTGTTCAGACGATCCTGGATATGACGCGAGGTCACATATTTGCCGTCTTGTCCGAAGAAGGGGCTGTCGTTGATGCAGAAGGTCATCGACATCGTAGGTTCGTCGATGGCGATAGGCTTGAGCGGTTCGGGATTATCCGCATCGCAGATGGTGTCGCCTATCTCGAAGCCGTCGATACCGATCATGGCGCATATGTCGCCATTACGTACGATGTCCGTCTTCACATGCCCCATACCCTGGAAGGTATGCAGTTCCTTGATCTTGGTCTTGACCATCGTGCCGTCTTTCTTGGCGAGGGTGACCATCTGTCCGTCGCGGAACTCACCGCGGTGGACACGTCCGATAGCTATACGGCCTACGTATGAGTTGTAGTCCAGCGATGTGACGAGCATCTGCGGCGTGCCGGGGTTCTCCTGCGGCGCCGGTATATACTCGATGATGGCGTCCATCAGGTCGGTCAGGTCCGTTGTCGGTTTGCGCCAATCGGTGGACATCCATCCCTGCTTGGCAGAGCCGTACAGCGTCTGGAAATCCAGCTGGTCGTCGGTGGCATTGAGATTGCACATAAGGTCGAACACCTCTTCTTGCACCTCGTCGGGACGGCAGTTGAGTTTGTCCACTTTGTTGATAACGACGATAGGCTTGAGGCCCAGTTCGAGTGCTTTCTGCAGCACAAAGCGGGTCTGCGGCATGGCTCCTTCGAAGGCATCGACGAGCAGCAGAACGCCGTCAGCCATGTTCAGCACACGCTCCACCTCGCCGCCGAAGTCGGCGTGCCCCGGAGTGTCGATGATGTTGATCTTCGTGCCTTTGTAGTCGATGGCTACGTTCTTGGCGAGGATCGTTATACCGCGCTCACGTTCCAGATCGTTGTTGTCCAGGATCAACTCCTTGGGCTGATCGCTGAATTCAGAATGCTGACTGCTGACTACCTTAGCGGTGTACAGCATCTTGTCCACCAGCGTTGTTTTGCCGTGGTCCACGTGGGCGATGATAGCTATATTGCGAATATTTTGCATACTATGCCAAATTAAATCGGGCGCAAAATTACAACTTTTTTCTCACATACGCAAGCACGCGTGCGTTTTTCTGTGTTTTTTCGTTCTGACGCGGCGGATTGATTATGCAGTAATAGCTACAGAATTTAAGAAAAACGTCACGAATATTGCCATTTAGATAACATTTTGTAAACTCGATTCGTCATTTTGCGGAAAAATAACACTTTTTGATGAGAATATTTGGAGGTGTCGGCGAAAGGCAGTAATTTTGCAGCGTTTTTCGATGGCACCTGCTCTCAAGGTACGCGATACACGCGGGATGCCCACGCATTGGTGCGAACGAAAAATGGTATTAGTCATTAAAAAAGAAAGGAGCTAACTATGAAAGAGTATTTAATGAAAGTTAGTTATCTGATGACCTTTTGCTGCCTGATGGCAGGTTTTACATTCGCGGACGCCGCAAAAAGCAATGAAAATCTTACAGTTCGCTTCCGCGAAAACACGCTGGTGGTAACATCCACTCGGATGGAGGAAGCCAGGATCTATACAAAACAAGGCAAACTGCTCCAGCAGGAGACAGGCAACCTGGCAGAATTTGATCTGGATCGCGGTACTTACCGCCTCTGCGCAACAGTGAATGGTCAGACGGTTACACGTCGCGTCGAGTTGCGATAAACAGAAAAAGAGTCCTTCGGGGCTCTTTTTTTCTTGTCTGACGGCCGACTTCTGAATGCCGACAGCTCATCAGCGGCTTGCCCTGATATACAGCGGAATAGATATCGCGAGGAAGACGATGTTAGGCAGCCATGCGGCCATGAAGGGCGACATCACATTGTTGACCGAGAAGGTCGTGCTGACGGTGGAGAAGAGGATATAGAGGGCAGTGAGTACGATACCAATGCCCAGGTTCTTACCCATGCCACCGCGTACCTTGCGGCTGGACATCGTCACGCCCAGCAAAGTCATGATGAATGCACCGATGGGGGAGGCCCAACGTTTGTGCCATTCCACCTCGAAAGCCTTGATATTTCCGCTTCCGCGCTGGCGTTGGCGCTCCATATAATGGCGCAATTCGGGTGTCGTCATCTGTTGTGCATGTTGGGCGGTGATGAAGAGTTCGTCGGGAACGATAGGCAGGGTGATATCCATGCGTTGTGCGCGCTCGAGCGTCTCATGCAAGCCTTCGAACGTCCGTTTGGTATAGTTGTCGAGATGCCACTGCTCGAGCGAGTCGTAATAGATACGGTCGGCGGTGATACGCTCCATGAGCGTCTTGCCCTCAAACTGCTCAATAGAGCAGCGGTAACCGATGCCGGAACGGCGCTGGAACGACTCCATGTAGAGGATGGTGCCGGGTTGGACCTCCATCTGGATATTACGTGCGCTCTCCTTGGTGAAATGCTCTACGTAGCGATCGGTGAAGGCCAACATCCGCTCTGACGTACGAGGGATGACCCATCCGCCCAGCACAAGGGCCAGAACGAAGAGGATGGAGGCAGAGACCATATATGGCACCATCAGCCGATGGTAACTCATGCCTGCGGCCTGCATGGCGATGATCTCGGAGTTGCCGGCCAGTTTGCTGGTGAAGAAGATGACGGAGATGAAGATGAACAGCGAACTGAACATGTTCATATAATAGGGCAGGAAGGGGATATAGTAATCCCATATGATCTCGCGCAGCGGAACCTGGTTCTCAAAGAAGTCGTCTATCTTCTCCGTCAGGTCGAAGACGATGGCGATAGAGAGGATGAGCACGATAGAAAAGAAAAACGTGCCCAGAAACTTCTTGATGATATACCAGTCGAGGCGTTTCACGCCAATTTAAGATTTCAAATTGTTGATTTATGATTTATAATCTCGTCATTATTGCAGGCATGACTCCGGCTTTCCATGTGCTGAAGTCTCCGGCGAGGATGTGCCGGCGTGCCTGGCTGACGAGATCGAGATAGAAGGCGAGGTTGTGGATAGAGAGCACCTCGAGTCCGAGCATCTCTTGCGCGTGTATTAAATGACGAACGTAGGCGCGCGTGTACGCATGATCGACGTAGCTGGTACCGGTGGGATCGAGTTCGGTGAAGTCATCTTCCCACTTACGGTTGCGCAGGTTCATCACGCCCTGCCAAGTGAAGATCATGCCGTTGCGTCCGTTGCGGGTAGGCATGACGCAGTCGAACATATCCACGCCGCGTTCGATAGCCTCCAGGATATTCCATGGCGTGCCTACGCCCATGAGGTAACGGGGTTTATCCTGAGGCAGGATGTCGTTGCATACCTCGATCATGTCGTACATCACTTCTGTGGGTTCACCTACGGCGAGTCCGCCTATGGCGTATCCGTCGCGATCGAGGTCGCGCAGATGGCGGCAGGCGTCCTGGCGCAGGTCGGTGTAGGTGCAGCCCTGCACGATGGGGAAGAGATGCTGGCGATAGCCGTAGAGATCGTCGGTGCCGTCAAACTGCGCGATGCATCGATCGAGCCATCGGTGGGTACGGTCCATCGAATCTTTGGCGTAGCGCTTGTCGGCTGTGCCGGGACAGCATTCATCGAAGGCCATCATGATGTCGGCGCCAATGGCACGCTGGATGTCCATCACGTTCTCGGGCGTGAAGAGCAGTTTACGGCCGTCGATATGCGAAGAGAAACGTACGCCTTCTTCGGTCATCTTGCGGATGTCGGTGAGCGAGAAGACCTGGAAGCCGCCGCTGTCGGTGAGGATAGGACGTGTCCATCCCTCGAAGGCGTGCAGTCCGCCGGCCTGACGGAGTATCTCCGTACCCGGGCGGAGGAAGAGATGATAGGTGTTGCCCAGGATGATCTGTGCATGGATGTCGTCTTCCAGTTCACGCCGCTGTACACCCTTGACGGTACCAACGGTGCCGACGGGCATGAAGATAGGCGTTAGGATGTCGCCATGATCGGTATGGATGACACCTGCTCTGGGGCCAACGCCGCTGTTGCCGCTATGTAGTTCAAAGAATTTCATAATTTCTAGTTGACTAGAAGACTAGAATACTAGTTGACTAGTTTATTGTTTACGGGAAACACAATCGCGGGCTTAAAGGTCTTGGCTTCTTCGGGCGTCAAGAGGGCATAGGCCATGATGATGACGGTGTCACCCACGTTGACCAGATGTGCTGCAGCTCCATTGATGCATATACATCCGCTGCCGCGGCGGCCGGGGATGACATAGGTCTCCAGCCGTGCACCGTTGTTGTTGTCAACCACTTGCACGCGTTCGCCGGCGTAGATATTCGCGGCTTCCATCAGTGCCTCGTCGATGGTGATCGAACCGATATATTCGAGGTTCGCCTCCGTCACTTGCACTCGATGAATCTTCGATTTGAGTATATTCAAAAGCATAGTGCTATAATGTTTCAAACTTTTGCGGCTGCAAAAGTACTACAAAATTTTTGAATGTGCAAGATTTTGTATGATAAAAAATATTATTAATGGAAAAAACATAGATAAACCAGTATTCCAAACGATTCTATAGGAGAAACAAAAAGAGAGTGTATCGGCTGGATACACCCTCTTTTCGGATTCGTTGACACCTTATTGCTTAGCGGTGAGGCGTTTTCTGCGCGCAGCGCTGTATATGCCAAAAGCGACAGCCATCAAGAGTAGCGGCAGAAGGGCATCGCCGATGGGCGAACCCTCATCACCTTCCTCCCACTCATTGTTGGTATCGATCACACGACGAGGACCAACCTTAGCAGGAGAATAGCTTTCTGTAGTAGTGATGGTAGTTGTAGTAGCGACTGTTGCCGCGCCTACAGCCGTCACTTGCGGCGCATAGGTGCTGCCTGTGGTTGGCATCGCGGATGTCGATTTCCATTCCGGCTGAGTCTGAGCGAGAGCGGGTACCAGGCACGCCGTCAGCGCGCCCAGTACCAAAATCGTTATTATCTTTTTCATCTCTTTCATTCTTCTTTCCTTGATTCGTTAACTCATTACTTCACGCGGTTACCACGAGCATCGTAGAGCACGCCGTCACGGAGGATATACATCTGATCATTCATGATGAACTTGTGTACCTTACCGTCTTTGAGGGTACCGGAACCGTCCGTAACGCCATCAATAGCCGTAGGAGCATTATCAATGCGGATCTCCAGCAAGAAGCGGTCGTCAATAGTGCCCTTGTCCAGATAAATCTCATAATCCTCGATGGCGAGATTCGTGCGCGTCTGTGCGTACGTATCTATTAAGGTGACTGTACCGCTGAAGTTCGACGGCATTGAGAAGGTATAAGTACCATTCTTGCGAATCACTACACCTACAGGTATCGTGCAGTTGGCGATAGGCATTTCGTTGTATGCCACGTCGTAATCGCCGGTGAAGGTATAGATGTTCGGTCTGCTCTTTACCAGCACCTTGCTCATATCTTCACGCAGTTCGAAGCCATCATTTGCTCCGTCTGCCAAGCGTACGAACGCCTGGTCAGCATTTACGCCGTTGTACCAGATATCCAACTGTGCCAGATAGTTCTTATCCTCGTCCGTTCTGCGCTTGGGAGCTGCATATGGACCGGGGTTCAGACTCCAATTAATCGTTCCGAACCATTGTACCAATACGCTGGACATCGCATTGAATTTGGTTACACCTTTTGTAATAGTCATCGGCTTCCAGTCTTGCAAAGCGAGAGGACTGGTGAGATCCATGTAGTAGTAGGACTTCAACGTACTGTCTCCTCCATTGGTGAAATCCTTGATATACGCATCGTGGAAGAGCGGATTACCAATCATATGCCAGTGGGAGTCGGTATTCTTGTGGTTCTTCTCCTTGCCACCTACCGTGTAGGTGCGATCAATAGTACACGTGAGCGGAGCGACCGTCATTACTTCATCGCTGTTGGTAATAGAAGAGATTTCCTTTGTTGCCGGGAAGTAAAGATAAACCCTACTGCCGGTTTCCTTATTATCCCACATGTTGCCCCAGATACCACGTACGTAGTCATTATCAAAGATGACGCAATAGCCTTCGTTCGCCTTCAAGGTGTCACCCGGCTCCAAATCTACCCAGTAGTTATCACCGTCGCCGAAGAACAGACCTTCTTTCGCACGGGTTGCACCATCGTACTTCTGGATAACATAATGCCAATAACGTCCGTACTTAGCCTGGTTGAGACCGAAGATGCTATTTACCTCTACATCAAACGGGAAGGAAACAAAGTACTTCAAGTACTGACGTGCACCCGGATTATTCCAACTATACAAATCTACCCAATGTGCACCAGACGAAGCACTATAATATACGGAGTCATAACGGAACTCAATGGCACCAATCGGGCGGACATTCGTCAATTTCTTTCCAGTTCCCAGAGTAAGCTGAGTAGCTGAGTTGTCTTTATGACGAACCCACAACATATCGAAGTCCTTCAAGTCCTCATTAATTGTACTGCCGTCCAATACAAACGACGACATCATGAAGTTGGTCTTGAAGTCGTAGACAATTCGGATGGAATACTCGTTGTCGCTAGAACTGCTTCCTCCAAGTACCGTATTGGTGTCCGGAATAAGAGTCTGAACATGAGCTACAGAAGATGCATCTGTATAAGTAGCTGTTACACCGGCCTTACCACTCGGTTTAACTTTCACATCCATCTCATATACCCAGTTACCGTTGTCAGCAAACTTACATTTACCCTTATCGCTCGTACGAATATCATACAAATCGTACTCTACGGCATCAACTGTTCTGAAAATCTTATTATCCGTACTCGGATAGATATTCAAGAAGTCATTTGCCAATGATGCGCCCAGATATGCACGCTTCGTTTCGTTAGTTGCACTATTATAACTGAAGCGGATGGAGGTACCATCTACCGGTACGTACGGTTCGCCTTCATACATTCGTGCAATATCGTCACCCTTCACTGTATCCGACAACTGGTTGCAATAGTCGTTGGCAATTACACTCTTGATGTTGCAATCCTTGCTTGCGAAATAATGGCACCAGTAGTTGTCGTAGGTCAGGGATGTACGATCGAAGTTGACGGAGTTCTTCTCCATTGCATTGTTCTTGTATGCAACCCAACCACCGGGGGCAGCATCGGTCTTAAGATAGAAGTTGCCTGTATAGAGGCGGAGACTATCTACCTCAGAAACTTTGTCAGTAGAAGTATTAACCGTAATATCGAACTGGTATACACCCTTGGTAAACTTCGCGTCATCCAAGATGTCTTGCAGATTCGTATTATCACCGGTGGACCATACAGGAACGCCACTGGCGTTAATCTCGGTACACTTACGCAGTTTCAGTGTTCCCGAACCGGCATTGTTGAGATACATCGAGTAGCGCGTCTTCTCGCTACCCTTGGAAGCCTTGATGACATTCGAGCGCGTCGTCTTAGCCGTACCGTCATTGAAGACATTCTCTATCACATAGTCGCCTGCCACAATCGGATACTCGACGCTAATCTTCATCCGGTCGCCGCCTTGGTCCAGCGTAATGATATATTCACCTTCTGCCGTCGGAGTGAGAACGAAGTATTCATCATTATCATTATCCTCAATTACCTCTATCTCTGTGCAATTGCTATGCGTAATCTTGGTCGTCTCTTTGTCGGCACCCACTAAGCGATACTTGTGACCTGCTTCGTTGAAGATGACATATTTGTCTTTCTCTAGACCATCAATACGCAGGCTGAACTGAATCTTCGGATGATCACTCCATGCACCCTCCAGCACCTTGAATTCACAATCGGTTGCGCGACCGGAATAGGTGTTGGTACCTGTTCTGCGCTCAATATAGTATCCTGCCGCCTTGCCATAATCAAGACTGTTGGCGTAGGTGATCCAATAACCATCATTGAAGTAGTCCGTATTACCGCTTACGTCCGTGGTATTTGTTGCCGTTGCTACATGATACGGAACGAAGAGGTTGTTCTTTGGCTTGTAGTCGGTACGATATACCGCCTGACCATGGTTGGAAGAACCGGAACCGGGCCATAATTTATAACTATTATAAGCATAATCAAAGTTTGCAAATGCCACATTATACTTTCCGTATCTGGTAATATGACGAGGCACTTTCGCTTCGTAGATATCATAGTATCCTAACGTCGTCATCTGAACGTGCAATGTGCTATCTACGTTCTTGGCGCTGGTTTTTACACGACTGTCTTCCTCCGAGACATCGAAATAAACATATACATTATCCCAATGGGTCACCGTACTGCCATCGTCAAACCTATTGCGGAAATAGATACGCTCCAAATTACCGTATTGTCCATCCAACATCTGCAAGCGGCTACCTGCAGCGCCAAGACCACGAACGGTTACCGTTGAGTTGTCTTCGTCGTCTTTATCACCGGATATTGCAAAGTTAATCGGGTCGTCGTCGTAGAGCGGTTTCAACGTCCAACCTTTGAAATAATATCCGTCTGTTGCTCTCGCACTTACGGTATGCGTGGTGTGTACACCTACATAGATTGTTTGACCGTCACCGTAATCTCCGCCATCAATAGAGATATCACCCAATATCATATCCGCAGAAACGGTAGTCATGATCTCTTTGAACTTCGCATAGTAGGTTTTGTTCGCAGTAATACTGCTAACTGTCAATGGGTTAGTCATCGTTTTACCCAACGTACATTCAGCATTAGTGTACCATCCGTCGAACTCATAACCATCCTCCGGAGTAGCGGTGAACGTTACACTTGCGCCGGAAGCCACGTACTTATTTGCGCCCTTGACGTTGTTAGACGAGTTATCTACAGCCGTGTATGTACCACCTGTTTCCGTAGCGTCACTTGTCTCACTATGACCCGGACTATAAACTGTCTTTACACCCGAAGTAATCAGATATGAGGTCGGGAAATCAATAGCGAGTTTCTTGTCCGTAATGTTAAAGTCAAACACATAGTCGCCAGCAGCTGCTGTTGTCAAGGAAATATCCTGATTGCCAGATGCAGTTGTGACGGTCTTGGCGGTGTTTTCATCCGCAATCTTGTATGTGGCAGTACTACCGCTTGCGATACCATACCAACCGTTGTCTTGGTTTTGATTACGGTCTTTCACCTTCAGCGTATAGGTGGTATTTGCGGCAAGCGAAATAGTCACATATGCATGTTTCTTGGAGCTGATAGTTGCAAAATCAGTTAACAGATTGGATGTCTTGTCCCATTTCCATGTAGGATCAGTCATTGAACCCGCAATTGTCCATTGAGATGAGAAGTTAGCCGTAATCGTGCCACTTGAAGACGTGGCCTTGAAGGTGTTCGGATTAGTTGTTGCCGAAGAGCTCATTGTCAAGCCTCCGCCACTGACTGACCAATCATCAAACACATAGTCAGTACCACGTGTCGCAGTGATAGAATTACCCGTTACCTGTTTGATATATTGCGTTCCTGCTGTCGGAGTTGTCGTACCACTACCTGCCGGAGAAACAGCCACCGTAGTGCTGTAACTATTTTCTGTATAGCAAGCATATAACTCTTTGTCGGCATTCATGGTAACCTCATATTCCTGGTCGGCCTCTAATTGAGCACTGGTACCTGCGGCGTTACTATACCAGCCTTTCCAGGTATAGCCATCTGCAGCATCCGGAGCTGTGAGAGTTACTGTATTTCCACTCAGCACCTTACTACCACTTGCAGTCGTCGGGCTCGTAGAGATACTTCCGTCATTACCCTTAACTGTACCTATGTCATAAGTCAGCGTGTAACTTGTCGGGAAAGTAATAGTTACCTTTGGCGAAGAAGCATTGGAATAATCTATCTTGACTTCATACGGACCAGCAACATCTGCACGGAGTTGAACATTATCATGATCTCCACCTCCGGTACTCATCGTCTGTTCACCGGAAGTACGATTATACCACCACTCACTTGCGTGGCTATCAGTGGCTATACCAAACCATGTATCTGAAGCGCCTTTCTTTACAAGTTTGAAGTTGAAGTTCGCATTGTAATCTCCCGTATTAGTCGAAGCAATCTCAAAAGTGTGATATGCAACACTTTCTGTGGAATGTCCTGTTTTCTTTGTCAAAGCATGCTCAGTTGTCCATGCTGTACCACCGAAAGCACTACCGCCCTTGAGAATCCATGTATCTTGCTCCAACACTTCTTCATAGTTTGCCACAACCGTTGCTGCGGCGCCGTCACCGTTCGAACGAATAGTAATCGGGTTTGCTGTTGCACCGCCGCCGTCTGTACGGGTACAGTTAGTTAGCGTCCAGCCAACAAAAGTATATCCCGTGCTTGCAGAAGCAGCTGTAATTGAGCGCGTTGTTGCGTAACCTACTGTCGTAGCCGAACCGGAAACACTCGGTGCCGAATAACTCGGGTTACCTGCATCGTAGTGGCACGACGTGCTCAACGTAGACATCGTTTCCGTAAACGAAGCCGTAAGGGCAGCATCTGCATCTGCAACCGGCGTAAAGACACCGGATGCGGCATTCGTGGTAATAGTACCGGAACCTGATGTTTTTGTCCAAGTATTGAACGTATAACCTGTATTTGCTTGCGCGTATATATTCAATGGTGTTGTACTCTTAATTCCTGTATAAGAAGTACTTGATCCCCAAGAAGAACCATTCTTACTTACCTGTCCGCCAGTACCGGCAGTCAAGGTAACCGTACCACCCGGGTTCTCTGTCCACTTAGCATAGAAGGTCTTATTGCCATTGGCAGAAGATGATATGGAAGTTACAGGCCCTTCCGTACAAGTTGAATTAGTGTACCATCCGTCAAACCGATAACCACTCTTCACACCATCTGTTAGAGAAGCGATACCTGTGCCGTAAGTATAACTCGCAGGCAACGAAGCACTATTTGAACCGGAATACGAACTACCACCTTCATCTTTATAGGTTATAGTATACGTTTTCGGCGTCCACTGGGCATAAAGAGTAGTAGCTGATGTCTTTTTCCATGTAGCTGGAGTTGCATTGTTGAGATAATCTGACACATTGGAACTATAGGTTACAAACGCACCTGCAGCAGTAATTACTTTGTATCCGCCACTGGATGCTGTCCAATAACCGGTCAGATCATAATAATCTCTTGATACATGAGTAATAGAAGATAACGAAGAAGCACCTACATCTACCGTCGCGGAACCATTACTTGCACCACTATTCTTATTTAAAGTAATCGGAATTTTCGGACAAGTAACGGTAATCGCTCCAGTCGAAATATTGTATGTAATAGTTGTACTACCAGTAGCTATATAAGGGGTAAATTGAATATTTCCATTGGAGTTCGCTTTATCGCAGTTTGTGTTGGTAATAGTACCTCCCCAACCGACAGCGTAATCCCATCTACCTTGTTCTACAATCTTAAATTCATGGGCACTGGCTGCGACATTCGTGAATGTTTTGCTAAATGTATTTGTGGTGCTTATGGTCATCTTTCCATTTGCGTTGGCATTATCCCAACTACCAATACTATTCCATCCATCTCCAGTCACATACATGCTGAATAGTTCACCAGCATTCCAGTCTGTTAGACGCACAACATTATTGGTGGAAGAAGGAGTAAATGAGAAACTATTCCACTTTCCTCCGCTAGGATTACATCTCACAATGTACATTTTCGAAGTGGCTGTTGTTGAACAGGTGTACCAATCGGTCGACCCGACACGGGTAAGAGTGGTACCACCATCAGCGTCTGATGAATTAAGTTTAAAGACTGCACTAGCATCTCGCCATCCGGTTTGACGCCCCATGTAGAAATACAGAGTGTAGGCATTCATTTGTCCCACACCGAGGGTGAGGATGGCGATTAAGGTTAATAACCAACGTGCCTTAGATTGCACGATTGATTTGAAATGAAAGATAAAATTGTTCATAATGTTTTGTATTTTGTGTTATTATATTATTTCGATTTTTTGTTTTGAGACTTTTGGTTTTCTAGTCAACTGGTTTTCTAGTCAACTGGTTTTCTAGTCAACTGGTTTTCTAGTCTTTTGGTTTTCTAGTCAACTGGTTTTCTAGTTGTCGGATGGTATCTGACGCAATGGACGTTGTTTTTTTGCTCTTTAGTGGTACCCCTCGGAGGGGGTGCACTCTCGTGTTTGTCTGGTTAATGTCTCGTTCACTCTCGGTCGACTTAGGCAGTATCCGCTCGGTGTCCGCCTAGGTACGGCTTCAGCCGTTTGGACTGATAGCCGCACGACAAAAGGGCGGTAAACCGAATAAATAAATGATCGTTTGCCTCGGGTTTAAAGCCAGGAGGCGAAGGCCGTTTGGGGTTACGGGAAAATGAAAAAATAGAGAAAAAAATCGAATTCTCGTAACGTTTTGTATTTTGTGTATCTTACTATTATAATATGTACGCGTTTGCGTGTTGTGCGCTCGCGCCCAAAAAAGTTGGGCGCAAAATTACACAAAAAAATCAGAATACGCAAGTATTTGGGCAGAAAAAGTGATTTTTTTTTGTTTTTGTAACGGATTTGGGCGTTTTGGGACGTTTAACTGTTTTCAGATGGGGTGATCAGAAAAAAACATACAAAACCCCTCCGAACGTCTGTAGCGCTTGGCAGCGTCTATGAGTATTGGCTCTGCATGCCTACTTACAAATATATTTGTCGTAGTCACCCAGATCCAATCCTCACCGCTAAAGGCGGCAGCAGCCGTTCGGAGGACATAAACACAAAAAACAACGATTTTGTACACAAAAACGATTATTTTATATTAAAATTTTGGTACTTCAATTTTTTTGTAGTACCTTCGGACTCCGCCTGCTTCGCATTCCCCCGAAGTTACGTTCGCTAAACTCAGCGAACTCCAAATAAACCGGTAAAAACACTATTTATGCACCCATAATAGTTTTTTTTACCATTTTATTTTGTACTTCAATTTTTTTGTAGTACCTTTGCAGCCGATTTTAGAATTATGGGACTTTTATTCGTATTTTTATTCGGTGCGATGGCCGTCAGTTTTCTATGCTCCGTGCTGGAATCGGTGCTGATGACCACGTCGCTCAGTTATATCAACCTGCGTGAGGAAGAGGGCTACGGCCCTGCGAAGCTGATGGCGCAATACAAAGACGACACGGGTCGTCCGCTGGCGGCTATCCTCTCGCTCAACACCATCGCCAACACCATCGGTGCCGCCGGCGTAGGCATGCAAGCGACAGAGGTGTTCGGCAGTAAGTGGTTCGGCCTGGTTTCGGCCATCGTAACGCTGCTGATACTGATCTTCGGCGAGATAATACCGAAAGTAATCGGTACGACCTACTGGCGTGCGCTGATGGGCTTCACCGCCCGCACGATACACGCGCTAATCATCATATTATACCCGTTTGTGATGCTTGTGGAGCTGATCACACGTGCCTTCCCGGACAACGAAGACGAGCCTTCGGTGAGTCGCGAAGAAGTGCTGTCGATGGTGAACGTAGGCGAAGAAGAAGGCGTGGTGGACGAGGATGAGAACAAGATATTCTCGAACTTGATGCGTCTGGATTCGATCCATGCGTACGACGTGATGACGCCTCGTGTGGTGGCGAAGATAGCGCCGGAGAACATGACGCTCAGGGCATATTACGACAACGATGAATATGACCATTTCTCGCGTATCCCGCTCTATAAACCCGAAGCACCCGAGTACATCACCGGCTACGTGCTGCGCAACGATGCGCTGGAAGAGCTGACGGAAGACCATTTTCGCAAGACACTGGGCGGCATCAAGCGTCCGCTGCCGGCTTTCGACCAGGACCTGACGCTGGGTACTATCTTTGATAGTATGCTCAAGCAGAAGAGCCAGATAGCGCAGATAATAGACGAGTACGGGATGTTCGTCGGCATCCTGACGCTGGAGGATATCATCGAGACAATCTTCGGACTGGAGATAATCGACGAGAACGACACCGTGATAGACATGCAGCAGTATGCGCGTGAGCGCTGGGAACAGAGGCAGAAGAAATACAAGAAAATCGCTCCGAAAGAGGAGTGATTTTCGATTGGCCGCTAAAAAGGAAAAAGAAAAAAACATACAAAACCCCTCCGCCAGCAATGACGCTTGCAGCGTCTATGAGTGCCCGCCCAGCCGGCCTACCGGTAAATAAATTTTCCGTAGTCCGTCAGGACGATCCCTCACATCCAAAGGATGTAATTGCTGTCGTAGGACATAAACATAAAAAACAATATGCAATATACTCTGAAAAGATTGATGGATACGAAGCCGGAGTTGGCAATGCAGTTGAAACAACGCTGCTATGCTATCAACGGTTGCTGTGCGGAGGTGCACCGCGAACTCGGTCCGTTTTTGAACGAGTATATGTATCAGGACGCGTTGCAAATTCTTATGGACGAGCAACAAATCCCTTACCAGCGTGAGTTCTACTTTACGGTAGCCTTTCACGGCAAGCCTATACGGCATAAGCACTATGTGGATTATGTCGTAGACAACGATATGTTGGTAGAGTGTAAAGCCGTGGACAAATTGGTAGCGGAGCACCGCCAGCAACTATGGAACTACATGCGTCTTACGGGCAAGCAAATAGGCATCCTATACAATTTCGCCCCGCCCGCGGATCAAGCTGAACACTACTACTTGGATGCCAACGATGGCGTGATGTATATGTTTTAAAAAATCATAGATAACAATTTCTTCAAGCCGAAGGGCAGCAATTTACTCTTATATTGGCGATAGTGAAACTGAAGAGTGACGTACATATTCTCAACAAAAAGGCGAAGTTTGAGTATATCATACTCGACCGGTACACGGCCGGGATACAGTTGTTCGGCACGGAGATAAAGTCGATCCGCGAGGGTAAGGCCTCGCTGGTGGACAGCTACTGCGCCGTGGAACACGGAGAGATGTACGTCAAGCAGATGCATATAGCCGAATACCGGTTCGGCAGTTACGCCAACCATGAGGCCAAACGCGACCGAAAACTGCTGCTGCAGCGCCGCGAGATACGCAAACTGGATAAGGCGACGAAGGATACCGGCAAGACCATTATCCCGCTGGAACTATTTATCAACGAGCGCGGGTTGGCAAAGATGGAGATAGCCCTCTGCCAAGGTAAACACAGCTACGACAAACGCCAGTCGCTGCGCGAAGCTGATGACCGAAGAGAGGTGCAGCAAGTGATGAAAGCCGCCCGGATGAGGTAGATACGTTTGCCAAATCGTGTTGTCAATTTCCATCTTTTTCTTGTATATTTCCTAAAAAAGCAGTACTTTTGCAGTCCCTTTTGTGAAAAAGGGCTGTTTGTCTGTTAATTTAGGTAAATGTCTAGATATGACCTCGATATGACCTCGATGTGATCTCGAGATGACCTCGATTTGATCTCGATATCGTCTCGGTAATGTCTTGATAATGTCTCGATAAAGTCTCGATAAAAGTTTTGAAAAATAGCGGATAGTTTGGAGGTTTAATTCAGAAGGCTGAAAGTGGGGAAAAGGTGGCGATGGTGTTGGATTGGCCGAATCAGGGGTTTGATAATACGTAAAAATAATACATTTTTTCTTAACTCTGCGTCAAAAACATGCGTATATACTTGCGTATGTGCGAAAAAAGTAGTACCTTTGCGCCCGTTTTTTGGATTTGTAATTCATATTTTATGTGTACAAGAAAGATATATAGGCGTTTAGCGCCGTTATTTTTGCTATTCTTATTATTCGTTTCGACGAAAGTTTTGGCAGTCGGTTGGACGCCGACGGATGCCGGTTTGGTGGTGAATCTGGAGCAAGGTGATCGGTTCCTGTTGTCGGTATGGGTTGATAAGAACGGTAACGGCACAGAAGAAGACGGTGAGGAGTTCTTCGTTAGTAACTATACCCGCTATACGGGCGGTTACTATAGTTATGGGTCGGGAACGTATATGAAACTGCTCCCTGCCACGGAAATAACCGAGATGAACGAATGGTCGGTGGGTGCGCCGTTGGATCGCGGTAACAAAGCGCTGGGCGGTATCGCTTATACGATTTGGAACGACGGTAAGACACTGAAAACGAGTGATAACTTTAAGTTCCTGGGTGACCTGACGAGTAATTACGCCGATGCAAAGGCCTGTGATGTTGTGTTCGTTATTCCTACCGAACGCGGTGTGCCTACAGTAACAGGTCGTGCCGGTCTCTCTTCTTTTGACCCGAAAGGTACCTTGAAACGTGGTACGGCACCTTACACGGCTCCTTTCAACGGTGCGACGGGTACGGGCTTCTTGGGTATGACCTATCGTGAGGTCTATATGTTAGACATCCCGAAAGCCAATATCCCGCAGTCTTATGCCAATGCGGCCTTGGTGACTTTCAATACAACGCTATCGTCATGGAGCTTATCTTCCGGTGCAGGTACAATACAAAAAGGTAAAGCAGCCTATGCTTATGCGGATTCTAAACACGATAATACTCCCCGTACGATCTTCCGTCTCTATCTCTTGGATGATCCTATTAACAGTTGCAGCCGCTATTTCTTTGCGACCGACGAGCAGGATTATAAGCGCTACCGTATGAACGAAAACAACCCGCAGCGGTCATCCGATAGTACGGCTGCCAAGAAGATCTACACGATGGATCGTCTGACGTGTATGACCCGCAAGGGCAGCACGAAGTATTACCAGACGGATCTGATGCGTGTGCCGGAGCCGGACAGCACGTATTACTACGTGGGTTATGACAACAAATATAAAGACGACGCCGGAGAGTCGATGGGTTCGGGTGGAGCCAAATCGCATTTCACCAAGATACGCGAACTGCCGATCTTTGGTCTGTCGTCGGAATTCAAGGCACCGAAAGGAGCTATCGGACGGATGGTGGTGGATACGACTTCGGCGGCGAATAACCTTGACGTGCGGTTCAAACCCGCAGGCTTTTTCCTGCAAGTAACCACTCCCATGGGCTTTACGAACGTTCAGATGCGTCCGAATGCGGATAGCACGGTATGGACGTGTGAGGAGATGTGGCATATCACAGAAGAATATGCGGCAATGCAGATCCGGGCGAAGATATATTCCGGTCCGGAGTATAGCCCGGACGACGAAGGAATAGACATCCCGGGTTGGAGTGTGAATATATACGGAACAGAGGTGCCCTTAGCCACGGACCACAGCCAACACGTGGTAGGTGGTGAGGACGGCTGGGCGCGTATTTATGCCAACCGATCGGAGCCGAACGGCTATATAGAGTTTATCAAAGCCAACCCGCGTTATCATATCCACTACGACAACAACGGCTTGTTGGGTATGCAAGTGCCCGACCAGTATCCGGCAGTTGGTGAGACGACCGTGACGGTAGAGCAACCGCGACTGGTCAACGGATTCAATTTTACGGGTTGGAACACGCAAGAAGATGGTAATGGTACATCTTATGCAGTAGGTGCGGTGATTAATTTAGCAACCCTCCTTCCGGGAGACAAAGACTCCATCCTGATGCTTTATGCTCAAGGCTCCTATACCGGCACGTATCACGTAGCCATTTCGTTCGAGCATTCCAACGGAAAACGCTATTTCCTGACCCAACCGATAGGCGAGACCAACCGTTATGCCCGTGCTCGTCCGGTGGGCGACTGGACCGACACCTATCAGGGTATGTCGGACCCCTATAATACCGAGCCGAACTACATTAGCACGTATAAGTTGATCGGAGGCCCTGATCCTTGCGTCGAATGTAACTCGGGAGAGTATTTGCTGGACCCGCGTCGTGAATGGCGGTATGGTGCCAAAGACTCGCTACTCTTCTATAGCAATTTTGCGCCGGCGAATGATGTATATTTAGGTTTGTACTTTGACGATAAGAGCACACCGTTCACGGATCCGGTGACGATAGTTGCCAACAACTCCTGGGCCGGTATCTTCACCTCCAAGGAAGGTTGGCCTGACTACAGCGTGGCGGATGTGCAGAATACGAAACTAAAGTCAGAGGACTACCTGGATGGATTTATAGAGAGTAATATTAAACGTCACACGCGTACCAGTGTCGATTCCTCGTTCGTGAAGTACAACGAGGCACTCAACCAATTCGATGGTGTGAGGACGGAAGGCGAAGCAACGACCTTCCAGATCTCGCGTGTCCGCGTAGCGGATGAGCATTATGTCGTGTTGCCGGATACGACTTCGCATATATGGCGCGATACGATTGAGTTCGGCTATCATAACGGCGAGCAGTCGCGCGAACAGGTATGGACATCCATGATCGGTAAGCAACTGCTGGCGGTAACGAAGGTGGGAAACGACACGGTCTATTTCCACCCGAATCCCGATCATATCCTCAACGACCCGAACAACCTGTATCTGGATAAGAACTACCGCGTGTCGCAGGTTTTTGAGTATATCCGCGACAGCCGTGTAAACACGACCATCAACGAAGGGGATAGTGCCATGCACGAAACAACCTCCTACCACTGGCACAACGACATCGTCAGCGGTCTCAACAGTCCGATCGATGTGAAGGATGCCGGCGGTAACTATATTGATATTGTGGATACATTCCGTATCACGATGAGTCATGGTGGTATCAGCAAGATCAAACAGTACTACGGCCGTTGGAAGAAAGGAGCCCGCGGTCTGAAGGTCAATGGAGACGGTTCGGTTCGTACCCGCGATGTGATCGTTCGCACGAAGACGTATCACTACGGCGAAACGATCACCCATCTGGTTCTGAAGCCCGAGTTCAAGTCCTATACCTTCAACCCGATGGCGGAAAACAGCCAGCAGATCAACTTCACGCTGATGAACGTGACAGCGCATCGATTGCTCGACGTGGACGGCAATCCGATAGGCGAGGAAGAGGTTATTGACTCCGAAGACATCACATCGAGTCTGAGTCTCGGTCCGGGCGCATGTAGTTTCAGTTCAGGAGGCTCCTATTTCAAAATTCCAGATGGTGGTGCAGTGTACCAGCACGTCACGCTCGCAACGAAAGAGTTGAACGAAGAGGTCGATAACCATGATACCCTGATCATCTCAACGACCGTGACTATCGATGACGTTGCATATCCCGTGACAGCACGTGTTCCGTTGGTACAGACCTCGCTGCAAGGCGATGAATTGATTTGGTCGGTACAGAGCGGCAACAAGCGCTACTATATCACGGCAGGTACGGGAGGCCTGATCTTCCGCCAATATGCACTGAAGGATGGGATTCTATACAAAGAAGGAACGTCCAACACTGCGCTCATCAAAGGTTCGGCCAATGCCGCCAATGACGACAAGGGGTATATCACTCCTTGGCGCTTCCGCTATAATCCATCGGACGCAAGTCAGTTAGCGTTGAAAACGGAGTATGGCGTAAACCGCTATTTCAATATCAATGACGGAACACCCGGCATTCATTCAAGTGACTCGTCGCTGCTGACCTATCACTACGTCAATGTCTATATCAACGACAATGCCAACGAAGAGGAACAGGTGAAGCTCCAATATGGGTCTGACAAATGGTTGCAATTCACGCTGACAGGCGGTTACGGAGCCCAGCTGATACTGGTGGATAACGAAGAAGATGCTTCCGTCTTCTCGTGGAGCTATCTGAATCAAGAGTACAGCCTGCTCAACAACGGCGCTTACCCGAGCCGCGATACGGTCATCTTCGGTTACAACACCGACATGTCAGTAACTATCCAGGCGCCCTACAAGGCGTATAAGGAATACTCGATGTTGGTGGGTAACAGCGTGGTTTATTGCTGCCGCGAACAGGAGACCAACTTGTCTAACTTGCAGGACGGCAGCCGGGAATGGAAAACCAATCAGACCTTCAGCCTCATCACCGACGCGCGCGACTTTGACGGCGATCCGAATCCCACGAGCGGTATCAGTCAATCGACAAACACCGTTTCCACTTCGGGACGTCCAACCAGCCCGAGGGATGTGCAAATAGACGGCAAGTACGTCAATATCGTCGATACGCTGCAGGTTACCCTCTCGTTGCAGGGAGGAGCTCCGGCATACCGCTTCAAGGGTGACTGGAGCGGGTTCCGATCCGTCAGCGATGCGGAGCTGAAGATACCGCTGATACGTAAGACCTACCACGAAACGAACTACGACTCGCTCGTATGTGTCGTTGAAAACGATGCGTACAACTATACCTTCCCTAATACGATCACCACTCCGGTAACTTATACCTTCAACCTCGGTACAAAGAATCGCACCGGTCGTCACGTGCTGGACGTAGCGAACACGACGATGGAGGTGCTGGATATGGAAGAAACGGATGTATCAGCCAGTATGGATTTGAGCAGTCCGTCTATGGCAGAGGTACTGCTCGTGGACGAATTCGGTAATGCGCCGACCTGGTGTCGCATCCCGGCAGACGGCAAGGGAGAAACCTCCATCACGGTAGAATGTACGCAGAGCGGTATCCGTACGCCGCGTATGGCGTATATACGCATCTTCTATATCGTTGTTGTAGATAGTAAGATGTATGTCGTCACCGAACAGTTGACCGTATCCCAACCCAGTTATTTCCAGTATGCCAACAACCAGCATCTGGTTCACTCACCCGGTGCTTCAGGCGATCCGCTACGAGCCGACGGTATGCAGCAGGTACACGAGAACAAACGCATCCTCTATTACTACCCCGAGCAGGATGTGGAGTTGCCGATCCGAGACAGCCACTTCTTCGGATGGTGGCGTTGGCTCCGTGAGGGCGAAGGCGAGATAGGCGACTCGGATATACCGGAAGAGAGCTGGCGTATACAGCCGCGAAACATAGGTTCCGGAAAGAGCGGCACCTACAACTTCCCGTTCCGTATCATCGGTGACTCGGTGGATGATGGAGCGGGCGGCAAGAAACTGGTGACGATGGGTCGCTATACCGTCTTCCATTACAAGGCGGCAGATTATAACGACAATAAGAAAAATCCTCCCGTCAAGGTTGCTCGTGTAGCACCGCCGCTCACGACGTTCGGCGTAGCGGATGCCAGCAAACCGACTGTGGTCTATGCGGCTGAGCTCAGTAACTACTACGACAACCTGCCGATGTCCTTAAGGTACAAGAACCAGGTGGATACCGCCATGCTGGACACCATGACCGCCATACCGGAGCCGACGCTTTCGCTGCGTGAGATCTTCGAACTGCACCCCTGGACGGAGATGGCCGATACGCTGGATCACTACAAGAGCGCGCGCACCACAAACGATGCCGGTACCTATGACTTGGCGAACGAGAAATACATGGAGGATCACGTCATGATGGCTCCTACCGGCAACGAACTGCTGCTCTCCACCGAGCAACGTTACATCTACGAGCACCTGGAAGCGACGAAACAGTCGGAGTCGCTATTAGGTTACTATATGCGCGACGACAACTGGGGAACGTGGAGCGCTAACAGAAGTCGTCAGGACACGATGATCTGGTGCGGCGGTTGGGATGCTACCTGCCAATGGTACACCTACAACCCCAAGACGCAAAAATACACCATATGTAATCACTCGACAACCGTGAGCGACGACTTCCTGAAAGTGCCGGCGAAGCAAAACATCACCGATGGGCAGGAGTTTGACACCGTATATTATTGTTTGCGTGCGCGTAGCTGGTCGTCGGTGTTCTCCGGCCCCGGCGATGATGCAACCGTAGAATCCGACTCGGGTAACTATATGTTCAATATCTGCCGCTACAAGCTGATATACCACAAGCCCGGCAAGTACGGTCCGTTGGCGGAAACAACAAAGGCGGGTGTCACCAAAGCGCTCATCACCAACGATGACATAGAGCAGCACTACGAAGTGCTGGAACGCCTGAACTTCGACTACAACAAACCGGGACCCGAATATACGATCTATCCCCACCCGCTGCCGTGGGCGGATGCTTCGTACGGCTACACGTATCCGGAGACGTCCGACCTGCCCCACAACCGACTGCACGTCCATTCCGACTTCCCGAACCATGGTGAGTACGGACTGATCAACCGCATTCCGACAGCAAGTCATTGGGGAGAAGGTGTGACGTCCTATTGGCGTCCAATGGAGCAACACGGAGGAGCTTCCAACGGATACATGATCTACTGCGACGGTATGTCGTCGTCCGGTCAGGTAGCCGCTCTCTCCTTGGAGACGCATCTATGCTCCGGACAGAAGATGTTCTTCTCCGGTTATGTGTGCAACCCCAGTAGTCAGACCGGCAAGGCGGACCCGAACTTCACCTTTAGTGTACAAGGATCGGTCGATGGAGTCCGTTGGGATAATATCACCTCGTATACTACGGGAGGTATCAAGCCCTCGAGCCAGTGGAGCCAGATCTATTTCCCAATCGTCTTTGACGAGAATATCGATTACAAACACTTCCGTGTAAGCATTTACAATGTATCATCCGACTGGGACGGAAACGACTTCATCATCGATGATATGTGTATCTTCGCTACCAAGCCGCCGTTGATTGCTTATCAGGCCAATACGGCTTGTAAGGAGAAAGCAGACGAGGAACTCCCGTCGCATGTCATCCTGCGTGTGGACTACCAGGGTATCATCGGTGATGGTTATAACGACACCACCGTATGCTATACCCTCAAGAGCGTCAACAAGGATCGGGTAGTTACGTTCGTACCGATGATAGATCAATATCTGGATCAAGACATAAAGGATAATCCCGATCCATCGAAATCCGATACTATCTATGGCCGGCTCTTTATCCCGGGCAAGACCTATGAACCGACGGATCCGGACTCGATCTTCGTCAACATGAACCAACTGATTGACACCTTTGATGTCTCATCCGCAAAACACAAGGATACTCCCTCCTACAAGATCTTCAAAGAGGGCTATATCTACGAGATCCTCGAGGGTGATATCCGTCCTGTCAAGTACGTGGTACATAGCGCCTACGTGAATGCTATCGATACCTTTACCGTCCATATGTCGGGCACCTATAAGGATATGCTCAGCAGTCTGTGCGGTATGACCAGCCACCTGAAAGTAAGTAACCAGATGGTGCTGGAGCTCAACGGCGAGGAGCAACCCACGACCGAGTCGCTCGACCTGTGCGCCAACTCGACGTATGATATCGGTTTGCGCGTCAAGGGTTCGCTCTACCTGGATAGTGTCGCACCGATCAACCTCAACGGAACCTGCGTCAACGACTGGTTGCTGTACGGCGACACAGCCGATCTGACCGGTTCGCCTAAGAGACGCTACGGCTATAAGTACAGCGATATCGTGAAGGTAGTGAAAGATATCCTGCGTTGCGATCCTCCGGGCACTGAGAATGCCAACCAGTTCGCGCCGAACCTGGCCGCCGTCAGCCGTAACGAGATGCAGCGTATCAAAGATGCTCAGAGTGTGACCCTGGATACGACGGCGCATCCGTATGATATCCTTGCCGACCTGGTGAACAAAGGATTCCTGACACTCTATCAATCCCAAATGACAGCATCGGTACTATCCGGAGACTCGGTGCAGTATGTCATCTTCCCGATATTGGGTACAGGTACCGACACGAAGCAGCACTCGAGCGTGGAGGTTTGTCCGCTACCGCTGCTGATCAAGCTCAAACCGCAGTCCAGCTCCGCCATACCGCTCATCGTAGGCGGACTGAACCGCGACTCGAGCGAGATGAAACTGCCGGTAGTCGTACTGGCCGATATGAATATGGCCAACCAGCAAATCACGCTTAAGGTCGATTCCATCATGCCGAACATAGGTATCTCTACGGTTAAGCTGCGTACGACCGATGATCCCGATTTCCAAGAGGGATTCCATAAACTGGCCTTGGTACCTGATCTGGACTACCCGAGAGCATCGTACTACATAAAAGGCAACTATATCACCTTGCAGCCGGCAAGCAGCAACAACTATACGATGAAGCAGGGCTATACCTATACATTTAATATGGAACTGCAGACCCATCTCGGCAAGGACACCTTAGACGGAGGTTGTAAGGTAGGAACTGTGCCGTTTACCCTTGCTATCGTTCCGAGTTACCTGCGCTGGGATCCGCAAGACTCGATCAGTACGCAGTGGAACAAACATGGCAACTGGATGGGTATCGACCAGAATAATAACCCGATACACGCCACGGCCCGCTTCGTACCGCTATCCACTACAGCGGTCATCATCCCGGCCATGACAGACGGCAGACCGTATCCGGAACTGCCTGACCTGACCGCCCCTGCTACTTACGACTCCGTTAAGCAGGTCGGCTTCGAATATAATAAATGCGACTACATCCGCTTCCTACCGAATGCGGCGATCGGTCAGCAGCAACGTCTCGAGTACGACAATGCCGTCGTCGATATGGAGTTGCCCAATAGAAAATGGGCATTCCGTACGGCACCGGTGAAGGGAATGATTAGCGGTGACCTCTTCATCGCGGATGCCGATGACCGGGGAGAGACGCCGCTCTGGGAGGTAGGTGAGTTCGATGCTTCCGGACGTAGTTACAAAACCGGTAACGCTTCCTTCTGGCTCTCCGTCTATAATACGGCGAATAGTCATGTGAATAAAGAAGGAGCAGACTCTGTTCGTACCGTTACGGCAGACTGGTCGCGCGTGACCAATGCGATGAACATGCCGTTACCCCTTGGACAAGGTTATGCCGTCTATGTACGTACGAAGGAAGGCGTTGAGCCTATCGTGCGCCTGCCTAAGGACGATGATATCTATTATTATTACGGCACGTACGGCGAACGAATCGATGACAAATACGTAGGAAACTTGCGCAGTAAGCGCGAGGAATTAGCCGGCGCCGGCTTAGCCGGTAAACTGGCATATAGTCCAGCAGACGGCTACGAGGATATCACGCTAACCAATACGGTTTCTTCTACGTCTTTCGTCTTCGGTAACCCCACCATGGGCTATATCGATATCTGGGGCTTCATCGCGGATAACAGCGCGAATCTTGAGGCTGAGATCGGATATATGAACGAACGTGGAAGTGCCAGCTTGTACGAGACCGTGACGAAGGTTTCCGCAGAGATGAGCGGAGAGAATGTGCTCACCAATCATCAGCGTTACTTACCCCCGATGCACGTGATGGTACTGACTAAAAAATCAGCCGCTACTACGCTGACCCTGCGGCTCAATACCAACCGTATCGTGACCGATATATCCCAAGTCGTGCCTCCGGCACCTGCACCGCGGCGTGCTGTCTCGGCACGCAGACCGGGCATCATGACCGTTACGGCGCAGAATGCCCTTTCGGCACGATGCACATCCCATCTGTTGCTCGGACAAGGATACCATAACGAGATCTTGGAGGGCGAGGATGCCATCTTGACGACCATCAATATCGATAACTATACGGCGAACCTGACTCCGACTACACCATTCAACCTCTATGCCGTAGAGCAAGGAAACGGAATGAGCATTAACCTGCGTGACTCGATCGTCAATGTGCCCATCTCGTTCTATACAAGCGATCTCGAGTTCGAACCTGTAACGAAACTGTGGTTCACCGGTGTGAACAATATCGACGACCAGCTCGTGCTGTACGATGCATGGACTGATACCGAGAGGCAAATCATCGACGGTATATGCATGACGGTGGAGACACCGACCGAGAACCATCAGTTGCGCTATTTCATCCGTCGCCCGGGTTACCGTCCGCAAGAACCGGAGCAACCCGTGGTTACCGCTACGGATTATATCGATGCCGAGTGCGATCGGGTCAATAAGATTATTAAAGAAGGACATGTGTACATCATCCGTGATGGCCATATATATACCATAGTGGGACAGAAAGTGAGGTAAGAATGAAAGTAAAAAACAGGATATATAAATGGCTCTTCGCCGTGTGGTTGTTGATGTGCTGCCAGCCTATGCTGTGCGCTTTCCAACCGGCTACAATGCCTTCTGCTTGGCGCACGACACCGACGCTCAGTACGGATAGACAGATGTCTTACCAGTTCCGTTCCACCTCCGCCTATACACCGACAATGAATACGACAGTATATACCCCGGGTAGCAGCACTCCTTTTGGAGCTCCTACCCGACCGCGCAGAAGTGGTAGTGGTGATATAGATGAAGAGGAAGATGATCCGATCGGCGATCCTATGGGATATATCGATACGCCCGTCGGCGAACCTCTGGTACTACTGCTAATGGCAGTTGTATACCTCATTTTGCTGAAAAAACGCAAAAAAGTACAGAAAAATTTGGTCATGTCGTAAAAAAGCAGTACTTTTGCACGCTTTTTCTGCGAAAGAGCGAATTAATGCCACGAAGTTGTGATGCATGCATGCGGCTTCAGTGGTGATTGTATAACACTAAAAATCGAACAGAAATGTATTTAACTTCTGAGAAGAAAGCTGAGCTTTTTGCTAAGTATGGCAAAGATGCCAAGAACACCGGTTCGGCTGAGAGCCAAATCGCCCTGTTCACCTTCCGTATCAACCACCTGACCGAGCACCTGAAGGAGAACCGCAAGGACTTCGGTACAGAGCGCGCCCTGACTACCCTCGTTGGTAAGCGTCGTCGCCTGTTGGATTACCTGAAGGCAAAAGACATCGAGCGTTACCGCGCCATCATCAAAGAACTCGGTATTCGTAAGTAACGCTTGGATTATTACTCGTGTGACTCGCGGCACAGCCGCTCAATTACACTACGTAATATCCTACGCTCTCCCCACTGCAAACCCTCCGGGGTTTACATTGGGGATCCCAAGAACCCTTTTTCGGGTTCTTTTTTTATTTTTTTCTTGCGTATATAAAAAATTTTTTGTACTTTTGCGGCGCAAAAGTTGATGATAGAAATCAAACCCTACATAGAACACGCAGTGTTGGTGGGACTCATCACACCTAATCAGCCGGAAGAACGCACCAAGGAATACCTGGACGAGTTGGCTTTTCTGGCCGACACCCACGGTATCGTGCCGGTGAAGCGGTTTACCCAGCGCCTGGATCAGCCCAATACGGCTACGTATGTGGGAGAGGGGAAACTCGAAGAGATAAGGCAGTATATCGAGAACACAGAACAAAGAGCACAGAACAAAGACCGAATTACACAAAATCCGTCTGTCAGTCCGAAGGACGGTCTGTGTTCTGTCAGTGAAACGGTCTGTGATCCAATTGACGTAGTCATCTTTGATGACGAGCTCTCGCCGCGGCAGATACGTAACCTTGAGAAGGCGATTAACCATCGCGAGAAGCATCCGGCAAATGTACGTGTCATTGACCGGACGATACTGATTCTGGAGATCTTCCTGCAACGTGCGCAGACGAGTTACGCCAAGACGCAAGTGGAGATGGCGCATCTGCAGTATATGCTGCCGCGCCTGACACGTATGTGGAGTCACCTCGACCGTCAGCGAGGCGGTGGTGGCACCAACCGCGGTATGGGTGAGACCCAGATAGAGGCGGACAAGCGGGTGATAGGTCAGCGTATTGCCCTGCTGCGCGAGCAACTCAAGACCATCGACAAGCAGATGGCAACGCAGCGTCAGCACCGCGGAAAGATGGTGCGCGTGGCGCTGGTGGGCTATACCAACGTGGGTAAGAGCACGCTGATGAACCTGCTGAGCAAGAGTGACGTGTTCGCAGAGAACAAATTGTTTGCTACGCTGGATACGACGGTGAGGAAGGTGACGATAGAGAACCTGCCGTTCCTGCTGAGCGACACCGTCGGCTTCATCCGTAAGTTGCCCCACCATCTGGTGGAGTCGTTCAAATCGACGCTGGACGAGGTGCGCGAGGCCGATCTGCTGGTGCACGTGGTGGACATCAGCCATCCGAATTTCGAGGAGCAGTATGAGGTAGTGGAGAGTACTATCAACGAGTTGCTTAATGTAGAAAGGGACAAAGTACCATGTACAAAGGATACTCCGCGGATAGTGGTGTTCAACAAGATTGACAACTTCACTTATATTCCGAAAGAGGAAGACGACCTGACGCCGGTGCTGCGGGAAAACCTGTCGCTGCAGGAGCTGGAGAAAACATGGATGGCACGACTCGGAGATGACGGTATCTTCATCTCCGCCAAGAAGAAAGACAACATCGACGCGTTGCGTGCGTTGCTCTATGAACGTATCAAGGCAATCCATGTGAAGCGTTATCCGTATAACGATTTTCTGTTTCAGAACTATGAGGACAATTGAAGAACAAGGCCATGTGTTTGAGGAATGGCTGACCCCCGAACAGATAGCGAGTGACATACAGCAGGAGGCAGATCATATCAGAGCCGATTACGAGGGCCGTGTGCCCCTGTTTGTGGTGGTGCTGAACGGTGCGTTCGTCTTTGCCGCCGACCTGCTGCGCCGGCTGCATGACCTGCGTTGCGAGGTGACCTTCCTCCGCGTCAGCTCATATTGGGGCATGGCCTCAACGGGAGAGTTGCAATTCATCGTTCCGCTGCAGCAGAGCGTGAAGGGACGCGACGTGATCATCGTAGAGGACATCGTCGACACGGGTCTGACGATTCATCAGCTGAAGGCTCATATGCGGGCCGAAGGCGCGGCTACGGTGCGTGTGGCCACAATGCTCTTCAAACCTGACAAACTGGAGTACAACGATGCGAGACCCGACTATGTGGGCCGTCAGATAGCCAATGAGTTCGTTATCGGTTACGGTCTGGATCTGGACGGCTTTGCACGTAACCTAGACGCAATATATAAGATTAAGAATTAAGAATTCAAAATTAACAAGCAATATTAACCTTTAAAAAAACTTTTACCATTATGAATGAAGAATTGAAAAAAGTAATGGAGATCGCGGAGGTATGGACCCGCGAACCGTTTGACGCGGAGACCCGCGCACAAGTGAAAGCGATGATGGAGGCAGAGGACAAGACTGACCTCATCGATGCTTTCTATCGTACCCTCGAATTCGGTACCGGCGGTCTGCGCGGTATCATGGGTCCGGGTACGAACCGCATGAACAAATACATCGTAGCTATGGCTACGCAGGGTTATGCCAACTATCTCCTGAAGGTACAGAAAGAGGGTGGATTCAAGAACGTACAGAACGGCCGCGTGGCTGTTGTGGTAGGTCATGACTGCCGTAACAACGGACGTCTGTTCGCTGAGACCGTAGCCAACATCTTCTCTGCCAACGGTATCCAGGTGTATCTGTTTGAGAGCCTGCGCCCGACACCGGAGTGCTCGTTCGCTATCCGTCACCTCAAATGTCAGGGTGGTGTGAACGTGACCGCCAGCCACAACCCGAAAGAGTATAACGGATACAAGGCTTACTGGGAGGATGGCAGCCAAGTGCTCCAACCGCACGACCAGGGTATCATCGAAGAGGTGAACAAAGTAACCCTCGCAGACGTGAAATGGGAAGCCAACAATGACCTCATTGAGATCATCGGCGGTGAGATGGACTACGACTATATGATGGCTGTGAAGGACGTCATGATCGATCAGGATTCGATCCTCCGTCAGAAAGACCTGAACATCGTTTACACCCCGATGCACGGTGCCGGCCGTCAGATCGTGCCAATGTGCTTGCGTAGCTGGGGCTTCCAGAATATCCACGTAGTGCCGGAGCAGATGGTGATTGACGGTAACTTCCCGACAGTCGTTTCTCCGAACCCCGAGAACGCTGAGGCTATGACCCTGGGTATGAAACTCGGCACCAAACTGGGCGCTGACCTCGTCATCGCCAGTGACCCGGATGCTGATCGTATCGCTATCGTCTGCCGCAACGACAAGGGCGAGTGGGTGATCATCAATGGTAACCAGACCAATATCATGTACCACTACTACATCATCAACAACATGAAGCGTCTGGGCAAACTGCGTGACGATATGTTCGTAGTGAAGACCATCGTGACCAGCGAGTTGATTCGCAAGATCGCCGACAACCTGGGTGTAACCCTTACTGATGAATACACCGGATTCAAGTGGATTGCCAACCGTATCCGTATGTGGGAAGGCAAGCGCAAATATATCGGTGGTGGAGAGGAGAGCTTCGGCTTCCTGCCGTACGACGCCGTACGCGATAAATGCTCGCCTTCGGCTATCTGCCTGATCTGCGAGATCGCTGCATACGCCAAGGACAACGGCATGACGCTGTATGACTACCTGCTGAAGATCTATGAGGACTACGGTTTCCAGAAAGAGACGACCATCAACGTCGTTCGTCCGGGTAAGACGGGTGCGGAGGAGATCGCCCAGATGATGGTGGACTACCGCGCTAACGCTCCGAAGGAGATCGCCGGAGAGAAGGTGATCAAGATCAAGGACTTCAAGCTCTTGAAGCAACAAGAGTTGAAGGACGGCAAGTGGGTAGAGAGCCCGATCGAGATGCCGCTGAATGCAACCAGCAACGTACTGCAGTACTTCACCGAAGGTGGCCTGAAGGTCAGCGTACGTCCGTCCGGTACCGAGCCGAAGATCAAGTTCTACTTCGAGATTCCGGTGAAGAGCGGCAAGCCGTTCACGGGTGCTGACTACGAGCGTTGCACCGCTGAGGCGGATGCCCGCGTACCGGCTATCAAGGCAAGCCTGGGTATCTGATAACTGAACGCTGAATACAAAAAAAGCCGTCTCGCTTGTGCGGGACGGCCTTTTTTGTCAGCCTACCTGACTGCCGTTCTTGACGGGTGCCGTGACGGTGGTGACCACCAGTCGTCCGTCGGCATCTACGGCCGAGAGGATCATACCCTGGCTCTCGATACCCATCATCTTGCGCGGCGGGAAATTGGCGATGAAGAGCACCTGCTTGCCCACCAGTACTTGCGGGTCGGGATAACTCTGTGCGATGCCGCTCAGGATCGTGCGTCCGCCCATACCATCATCCAGACGGAACTGCAACAGACGGTCGGATTTCTTCACGTTCGTGCATTCCAGCACAGTTGCCACGCGGATGTCCGCCTTGTCGAACTCATCGATGGTGATAGGTGCTTTCACGGGTTCGGGACGCCAGTTCTTGAGTGCCTCCTGTTTGGCAGCCTCCTCGTTCTCGGCTTTGATACGTGCCAGACGATCGAGTTGCGCCTGGATGGTGCTGTCTTCTATCTTCTCAAAGAGCAGACTCACTTCGCCCAGCGTCTGACCTTCCGGCAGCAGGTCGATGCGGCCCAGGTCGTCCCAACCGATGGAGGCGTCGAGTTGCAACATGCCTTTCAGTTTCTCGGAAGAGAAGGGCAGGAAGGGTTCGAAGGCAATCGCCAGGTTGGCGGCAATCTGCAGCGCCAGATGGAGTACGGTAGCCGTACGCGGCATATCCGTCTTGGCGAGTTTCCATGGCTCGGTGTCGGCCAGATATTTGTTGCCGATACGGGCAAGGTTCATCGCCTCTTTCTGCGCGTCGCGGAAGCGGAAGTTGTTGAGCAGTTCCTCCAGCGTTGCCTTGACATTCTTAAATTCTTCGATGGTCTGACGGTCGTAGTCGGTGAGTTCACCGCATGCGGGTACGTGTCCGTCGAAATATTTGTTGGTGAGCACGAGTGCTCGGTTGACGAAGTTGCCGTAGATAGCCACCAGTTCGTTGTTGTTACGAGCCTGGAAGTCCGCCCATGTGAAGTCGTTGTCCTTGGTCTCCGGCGCATTGGCGGTGAGCACGTAGCGCAGTACGTCCTGCTTGCCGGGGAAGTCGTCCAGGTACTCGTTGAGCCACACGGCCCAGTTGCGGCTGGTGGATATCTTGTCGCCCTCCAGATTGAGGAACTCATTGCTCGGTACGTTGTCCGGCAGGTTGTAGCCTTGCGCCTTGAGCATTGCGGGGAAGACGATACAATGGAAGACGATGTTGTCCTTGCCGATGAAGTGGATCATGCGGGTGTCGTCCTGTCGCCACCATTTGGTCCAATCGCCGTATTTCTCCGGCTGGGCCTGACAGAGCTCCTGCGTATTGCTGATATAGCCTATCGGTGCGTCAAACCATACGTAGAGCACCTTGCCTTCCGCGCCCTCTACGGGTACGGGGATTCCCCAGTCGAGGTCACGCGTCACGGCGCGGGGCTTGAGTCCGCCGTCCAGCCACGACTTGCATTGTCCATACACGTTCGGACGCCACTCCTTGTGGTTGTTCAGTATCCAGTCCTCCAGCCAGCTCTGGTATTGATCCAGCGGCAGGTACCAGTGTTTGGTGGCCTTCTTGGCCAATGCATTACCCGTCTCGGCGTTGTAGGGGTTGATCAGTTCGTCCGGCGAGAGGGTTGCGCCGCATTTCTCGCATTGGTCGCCGTAGGCGCCCAGCGAATGGCAACGCGGACACTCACCGCGGATGTTACGATCGGTGAGGAAATGGCCTGTCTCAGGGTCGTAGAACTGTTCGGTAGTCTCTTCGGTGAACTGATGGGCATCATACATTGCGCGGAAATAGTCAGCCGCAAACTGATGGTGGATGGCTGAGGTGGTACGCGAATAGATGTCGAACGATATGCCGAACTCGGCGAACGAGCGTTTGATCAGTTCGTGGTAGCGATCTACGACCTGCTGGGTGGAGATCCCTTCCTTGCGGGCGCGGATAGTGACAGGAACACCGTGTTCGTCGCTACCGCAGACGTACATCACTTCCTGTCCTTTCAGACGCAGATAGCGGGCGTAGATGTCAGCCGGAACATACACGCCGGCAAGGTGACCGATGTGCACAGGGCCGTTGGCATACGGCAGTGCAGCGGTAATTAAAGTGCGATTAAATGCCATATTTTATGTATTTTTTCGTCAAAAAATAAAAAAAATTTGCGTATGTCAGCAAAAAGCAGTACTTTTGCGTCGCAAAATCGGGTGCAAAATTACAACAAAAAATTCGAATGTGCAAGAAAATACGTAAAAATACCTGCTTTTTATTGGTCGCCTTGCTCTGCGTAGCGCCGCTGCAAGCGCGTGTCTCCACTTATGTAGGCGCGTACGGTCAGATAGGCGAATGGTCGTTGCTGCCCAGTGGTAGCGACTATAGTCCGAGCTTCGGTGTAGCCGGCGGCCTGGGAGGCGTCGTGGAGTTGCAGATAGCGCCCAAATACAGTCCTACTGCTTTCCTGTTGGATGTAGGCATAGGAGCCTGGGGCGGAATGACCAGTTTCTCGGTGGGCCAGAAGGAGCGTTTCCAGATACCCGGCAAGCAGTATGACCTGCAGGGCGAACCATTTGATTTCATCTATGAGCTTTCGGGTCGTAAGGATAACTATAGCAACCTGGCGGTACAAGTCCCGCTGATGGTAGGTGTGCAGCACCGCCGTTTCTATATGTTGGCGGGTATGAAGATCGGCATTAATGCCTGGACGCAGGCCGCATCGAAGGCATCGGTGATGACAGCCGCCAAGTATGAGGATAGTCCGCTCTATACAGGCATGCCTCTCTATCAGTGGTTTGAAAACGATCGTGTCAGTTCGCGCAACAGCACGAATCTGAATATCGACTTGGATGTGTCGCTGGAGGTGGGTGGCCGTATCGGTGTAATCAACGATGCGCACGGTTTTGATGTGCCCGACCGTAAGATAGAATACCGCCTGGCGGGATTCTTTGATTTCGGACTGACCGACATCCACAAGGCCGGTACGAATATGGCGCTGACGATGCCGGATAGGTACGATGCCCAGGAGGCGTATGGAACCCACACGATGATAGACGGACTGCACATGAACGACATCATGTCCACCGCAGGCTTCGCCTCGGCGGTACGCAGTATGACGATAGGATTGAAATTTACGGTGCTCTTCCGTATGCCGGATGCCCGCGGTTGTGTTCTCTGCAACGAGAACTACCGCCGCACGGTAGGCTCAGGCGGCAGCCGATCGCGCATGAAGTACGAGGAATAAGTCATCTTCGGTCACCTCGCGAATAGTACCCTCTTGGGCAACGGATATTTGCCCGGTTTCTTCGGACACGACTATGCAGGTCGCGTCCGTTTTTTCTGTCAGTCCCAGCGCGGCGCGGTGACGCAGGCCGTAGTGTTGGGGTATCTCCAGATTGTGACTGACCGGCAGGATACATGCGGCGGCCAGCATACGTCCGTTACGCAGGATGAGTGCGCCATCGTGTAGCGGGGTGTTCTTGAAGAAGATATTTTCTATCAATCGGGCCGACACCTGTGCGTCCAATCGTTCGCCTGTGTCGGTATATTCCTTCAGGCTTGTCTCTCCGGCCAGTACGATGAGAGCGCCGGTCTTGGTCTTGGCCATATGGCGGCAGGCTTGGTTCACTTCCTGGATCTGCTGCTGGGTAGCGACATCCTCTTGAGCTGCGCGGCGGCGCAGCAGTTTCATCGACGAGAAGCGCGCTCCCACGCGGTAGAAGAACGTACGTATCTCCTCCTGGAAGATCACGATGAGAGCGATGGCACCCACCGAGATGATGCGGTCGAAGAGTGCTCCGGTCAACTCAAGTTGGAATACAAAGCTGACCATAAACCATACTATGATGAACGCCAGTATGCCCCAGAAGAGGTTAGACGCTCCTGTCTTGCGCAGCAGTCGGTATGCTTCATATAGGATGACGGCCACCAGCAAGATGTCGATCACATCCTTGAATCCGAACGAAAAGGCCAATAAATGCATGGTAATGGTTATTGGTAATTGGTTATTTGCTATTGGTGCCCCTTCCGTCTAGGGTTTCCCCGTTTAACGGGGACACCGTCAGGTAATTGGTGAGACGCTCATAGAGCGTGACGGTTTGTGCCGCTTCTTTCACATCGTGTACGCGTAGGATGGTAGCGCCGTGCTCCAGGGCGTAGAGATGAAGTGCTTGCGTAGGTATCAGGCTGGTCTCCGGCGTGAGTCCTAATGGCTTGTAGATCATCGACTTGCGGCTTAATCCTACGAGTATCGGCCGGCCGTATTGACGGAATTCATCCAATTGGCGCAACCGCTCGTAATCCTGTGCTACGCCGCCCAGAAATCCGAATCCGGGATCCAGGATCAACTCGTGAATGTCTCGTAGTTGTCTCGTTAGTGTCTCGTTCACTCCGGTTTGGCAACAGGTGAATACATAGGGCACTTGCCATTCGCGAATCAGGGCGTACATCTCTTCACAACCGCCCGACACATCATTGATGATCATCGGTCCGAACTGCTGCAAGGCACGACGGGCTATCTCGGGCCGGAACGTATCGAGCGACAACTGCGCTTCGGGCACCTCTCTGCGGAGGGCGTCCAGCGCGGGTTCGACACGTTGCCATTCCTCTTCGGCCGTGGCAAACGGGGCGTTCGGACGGGTAGAGCAACCGCCTATATCCAGCAGGTCGGCTCCGTCGCTGAGTGCCTGTCGCGCCCAGGCCGTGATCTGCGTTTCGTCGGCAAGACGCGAACCGGCATAAAAACTGTCCGGCGTGACGTTGCCTATGGCCATTATTCGCACTTTCACGCTGCAAAATTACAAAAAAAAATGCAAATAACAAAAAAAAACTAACAAAAATTTGCGTATATGCAAAAAAAGCAGTACATTTGCAGGCTGAATTATGTACGCGTGTGCATAAACAAGGAAAAAAGGACAAAAAAATACTATTAGTTAAAGCATATGAAGAACGTATTTAAGTATCTGTTGATGGTAGTGGTGGCCGTGTCGGCTGCATCGTGCAACCAGCGTGAGTTGAATACCCGCGTGAGCAACACGACCGGTTGGAACTATTTCGACCAGAAGACTACCAACTTCCAAGCCAACGAAGGCGTGGGTAATGTCAATCCGGTAGGTATGGTGCCTATCCAGGGTGGTACGTTTACCGTAGGTGAGAAAGATGAGTTTGTGACGGCTCCTCGCAACAACGAGACGCGTAGCCTGACCGTTAGCTCGTTCTACATGGACAAGTATGAGGTGACCAACCTCAACTGGAACGAGTATCTGCATTGGTTGGAGTTCGTGTTCGGTGCGGTAGCTCCGGAGCTGGTGGATCAGGCTCGTCCGAACCACAAGGTTTGGCGTGACGACTTGGCCTACAACGATCCGTATGAGGACAACTACTTCGAGCACCCGGCTTTCTCGTTCTATCCCGTAGTGGGTGTGACCTGGGAGCAGGCGATGGATTACTGCCAGTGGCGTACCGACCGCGTGAATGAGATGGCGTTAATCAACGCCGGTGCAATCGTGGTTCCGCCGTTCGCAGACCTGCAGCCTACCGATGACGAGGCCTACAAGGACGAGTGGGAGCAGCAGACGGGTTATGAGATGACTTCCTACGAGGAGGTTAGCCCGGAGGATCCGGAGCAGACGGTGACGATGTATCGTCCGAGCTACGAGTGGATCCGCGATAAGTTCGTCTTCAATACCGAGAAATACCTGATGGACGATAGCTACGTGCCTGAGTATGGCCGTCATCCGCAATTGGATAGCTACGGTGCAGAGCGTAAGGTGAGCATCGCTGATGGTATCTTCGTGACGGGCTACCGTCTGCCGACCGAGGTAGAGTGGGAGTTCGCAGCGTATGCACCGGTGGCGGGTGAGGACGGCCTGACGATAGAGGGTAAGGTATATCCTTGGTCGGGCTACCATCCGCGTGATATGAGCAAGAAGAATGTGGGCCAGATGCAGGCCAACTTCGTCCGCGGTCGCGGCGATATGATGGGTGTGAGCGGTGCGCTCAACGACCGTTATGTTGTCACCAACCCCGTGGATGCTTTTGCTCCGAACGATTTCGGTCTGTACAACATGGCCGGCAACGTCAACGAGTGGGTGATGGATGTATATCGTGAGACCAGCTATCAGGACATGACCGAGTACAACTCGTATCGTGGTAATATTTTCAGCCATCCGGTATTGGATGAGAATGGTAAGTTCGGTGTTGACTCGGTAGGTCGTATCAAGATCAGCTGGGGTAAAGAGGACGATAAGCGTGACGTATTGGACGGCGACTTCGCCAGCCTGATCGACACCGACTATCCGTTGGATACCGTAGGTGTAGAGAACTTGGCTGCCGTTAAGACCGACCCGACCGACATCCTCGCTCCGCGCGTGACGAAGAAGAGCCGCGTCTACAAGGGTGGTTCGTGGGCCGATCGTATCTATTGGCTCAACCCGTCGAACCGTCGTTATATGGATCAAGACCAGAGTTCGTCGAAGATCGGTTTCCGCTGCGCTATGTCTACGCTGGGTGACCAGATCCCCGGTACGCCGGTTAAGTAAAACTGAAGAGTGAAAAAGTTAAACAGATATGAATTTTCCGAATAATATCAAGTATACCGCCGAGCACGAGTGGATTCGTGTGGAGGGCGACGAGGCCTATGTAGGCATCACCGATTATGCACAATCTGAGTTGGGCGAAATCGTGTTTGTGGACGTACCCACTGTAGGCGAGACCGTTGGTCAGGGTGAGGTGTTCGGTTCGATCGAGGCCGTTAAGACCGTGAGCGACCTGAATATGCCTGCTACCGGTGAGGTGCTGGAGGTTAACGGTGCGCTGGATGCGCAACCCGAGTTGGTCAACAACGATCCGTATGGCGAGGGTTGGATCATCCGTATTGCCCTCAAGGATGCGGCTGAGCTCGACAACCTGATGGACGCTGCGGCCTATCAGGCTACTCTCTAATATACGTACGCGTACGCGTTATTTAATAGGAACGCGACCTCTCCGGAGGCCGCGTTCTTGTGTAAACTCCAGTTTGCAAAATGAAGAAAAATTGGGTGTTTTTCTGTCAAAAAGTTGCATATCTACATTTTTTTATGTAATTTTGCGCCCTAATTTTGTATATTTGCGGCAATAATTGTTTTTAGTATATATTGTTTTTAGTATATAAAGAATTAAAGTTTATGAAGAAACATCTACTCATGTTGTTTGCAGCCGTGACGGTTGCTGCAATGAGCCTCAATGCCCGTATTGTGCTTATTGATGAGGGCTTTGAGAATGGTATTTCCGAGGATGTCTGGACGCAGGAACATCCTGTAGGTAACATGCCTTGGGCGGTTGAGAGTGTGGAGGATCATCTGACATGGCCTTCTACTGTTGTTCAAGGCACCCATCGCGCTTATCTGCGCAATAACACAGGTGAGACGCTTGGTTATAAGACGCGTCTGGTTAGTAAGGTAATGGACCTTCGTCCGACAGTGGTATACATGCCGCAATTGACATTCTGGTATGCTAATGCCCGCTGGGGCGCAGATCGTGATACCTTGCGCGTACTCTATCGTACCGGTACCGGTTCCAATAATCCTTGGAAGGTATTGGCAGAGTATAGCGAGGCTCAATCTGATTGGCAGCGTGTCAAATTGTCACTGCCGGAGATAGGTAAAACCTACCAGATCGCCTTTGAGGGAACCGATAACCTCGGTCGTGGTATTGTGTTGGACAGTATTAAATTGCAGTCTGCTCCTGAGTGTACTGTCCCGCATGACATTATGGTGACCAACAAAGGTGCGGGCAAAGTGAATATTGCATGGGAAGCCAGTTTCGATGCGGATTTCTTCGAGCTGATTGTAGCCAACGATACAATTGACCCGGATCTGATTGAGGAGATAGAGCACGAGACGCCTGAGAAGATTGCATATCATGGTTTGGTGAGTGATGTGACCAATAAGGATCTGAACTTGGTGGCTGGAAATGAGTATCTCGTATATGTACGTTCGTTGTGCGAAGAGGAGAATAGTGTGTGGAGTCATGAGTTGACAGAGGGGATTCCTTTTGGTTTCAAGGTGCGTACGGTGAAGCAAGTGCCGTTCACTGAGAACTTCAATTATCCCTCCGGTGTGTTGCGTGATGCGGACTGGAGTTGGGGTGGTAATACTAAAAACACCAATCCGTTTGTCAATTCGAAAGCTTCTGCCACGGCATGGGCATTGTATTCTCCGGATGTTACTCCTTCGGTGATTTTCTCTGGCGGCGAGACTTCTAAGCCCGAACAGGCTGTTCCGGCCGATCGCTATGTCTATTTGGCTACGCCGGCAATGGCCGATACACTGAATGAGGATTTTAAGATCAATCAGTTGCAGGTACATTTCTGGAGCACTGTCTATACCTATACGGGGCGTCAGTACGGCCGTAGTATCATTGTCGGTGTGATGGATGATCCCGATGATATTACTACCTTCACTCCGGTGGATACCGTAGAAGTGTGGGGTAATAAGACCTTCCAGGAGAATATTGTCGACCTCGGCTCCTATACCGGCACAGGTGCATACATCGCTTTTGTGAGTGATTTCGATCGACAGAATTTATTCTATCTAGACAATTTGACGATAGAGTACCGCAAGGCGGTCAACAAGGTGACGAAGATCAACGTCAATCCGCGTGACACCTATGCTACTATCTCTTGGGAGGGCAACGCTGTGTCCTACAACGTGCTCATCACCAATGCGGAGGTCGATCCGGCTAATCCGGAGACAAGCGCCATTGTTGATCAGGCGATGGTTAGTACGAATACCTATCGTTGCAATTCGCTGGAGGCGAATCATAGCTGGAATCGTCCTTACTATGTGTACGTTAAGGCGGCCGGTACGGAGTGGAGTTACCGCTATCCGTTTGTGACGATTGCGCCGCAGCGTGAGATACCTTATATGTTTGATTTTGAGGTGTCTACTACTACCAAATATACTATTCCTGGTATGACCGGTCAGTTTGCAACCGGTCTGGGTGTGTTCGGTAATAACGGAACCACCTATCCGGCTGTTCTTACCGACTCGAAGTATAGTTATGCCGGCTTGGGCTGCTTGTTTATGAGTAAACGTGGCGGTGCTGATACATGGATCACGCTGCCTCCGGTGGAGAACTTGGATAGTGTGCAGGTGAAGTTTTATCTAAGTGGTAGCAATACCTACAACCAGGCGCACGCTACGGTGGGTGTGATGACCAATCCGATGGATATAAATACCTTTATCCCGGTTTCTCACTTTACATTGAATACAACGGGTTACACACGTTGTTATGCCAACTTTGTTGATTACAATGGTCCGGATGGTGTTATCGCCATCGTTTGGGATGACGTGATGCGTATGAGCCAGAACACGATCAACTATATCGACGAGATTATTGTTGAGAAGTTGTCGGATTGCGTGCCGCCTACGAATATCGAATTGCAGGTTGAGCCGGATTCGCTTACGGTCAGCTGGGGTGTCTCGTCTTGGGATACATGGGAGATCTTCTTATCTCGTTCGCCGCTGAGCGAGTCGGATCGCGTGCATAAGACGATGGCTGAGATCCGCGCTATGCGTGGCGTAGTGCTGGCTGATTCGCTGGAGTGGAACAATCCCGCTTCTACGCCTGTCTTTGGCTTCGGTGGCCTCACTCCGCATGCCACCTACTATCTCTATGTGCGTGCCACTTGCGATATGGACTGGTGGAGTGAGATGAGTTTTACTACGCCTTGCCGCGAGGAGACTTATCCGTACAAGGAGAACTTCGAGAACTACAATATCGAAAGCACGACCATCGGTTGTTGGCAAGTAGCCGACTATATGGGCGTGGGTTATCCTAAGATTGTGAACGCAGGTACAACCGGCAGTCCGGAGAAGGTGTTGGAGTTGTTCTCGTCCGGTACTATCCACCGCTCGGTGGCTATCCTGCCGGCTGTTGAGGGCAGTCTCTCTTCTCGTTTGTTGACCTTTGATGTACGTACGGCGGCAGGTACAGAAGCCTCCTCCGGTGTGATCATTGTGGGTACAATGGGTGATATTGAGGACCAAAGTAGTTTTGTGCCGTTTGATACAGTATATGTTGGCGGAACAGATTTCAAAAAAGAGCGTTTCATTCTCTCCAATTATCAGTTGACTTATGACAATATAGCTATCACATCCGGTTTGGGAAGTAGTCTGATCATGAATAGCGATGTGTTGATTGACAATGTGGAACTCAGAGATCCGACGTGTATCGATCCCTATGATTTCGTGCAAACCAACATGGCTCCTCACTCTATTGATTTGACATGGAGTGGTATTTCTGATGCCGACCAATGGGAATTGCTCATGCTGAGTTCCAAAGTTAGCATCAATGCTGTTAAAAATGGTACATACAATCAGTCGTTGACGGTTGTGGGTGACACTGTTTTTGCCGGCAAGAGTTTCCATGCGGAGGGTCTGCAGGCTTTGAAAACCTACTATGTCTATGTCCGTGCGCTTTGTGGTGATAGTACGTGGATTATGACGCAGGCGCAGACTACTTGCGAACTGCTTGATCCGCACAAGGCCAACAAGGAGACCTTTGATACCTATGCCTCTGGTGTCGGTTCGGTGCCTAATTGTTGGTATGTGGGAAATGGTGCGCCGGATGCTACGTCTAGCTATATCCCCTATATCTATAGTGCTTCCACCTACGCCAATTCGGGCTCCAACACGTTCCGTATGTACGGCTATGCATATTACGATTATACGCCTGCATATGTGGTGTCGCCTGAAATCAACTGCGATAGTTTGAGCCAGATAGCGGTGACGTTCTATATGTATGCCTCTTCGTCCTATTCGTGGCTATGCGGTGTGATGACCGACCCGGAGGATCTCAGTACGTTTGTGGTGATCGACTCTGTCCAGGGGCGTGGCGAGAGTGCGCAATACTCGTATGATCTGAGTGAGTACGCCTCTCTTATCCCGAATACCGCTCGCTATTTCGCTTGGCGTACGCCGTATGAACTCACTTCCTATGCCTATTTGGATGATGTATCCTTTGTGTCGGTGGTATGTCCGCTCACCAAGCCGAGCATCTCCGATCTGACTACGGAGAGTGTACGCGTCAGCAGTGGTCTGCGTACAAACGACAAATGGATACTGATGTTGACCAATACGCCTATCTCCGATGCCCATTTGGCCGATGAGAACTACAAGGTCCCTGCTAGCCAACTGGTTTATCGCGACACCATCAGTCGTCGTTCTCACGAGGTCTTCGGCCTTTCGGCGCAAACCAAGTACTACGTCTATACAGCGGCTTTGTGTGACTCGGCTACGATGTCGCAATGGAACACCATCTCGTTCACGACACCTTGTAACTCCTTTGCTCCGGAGGAAATGGGAACCATTACCTTCAGCGAGGATGAGGGCTTCGAGACCGGAACAGGCGGTGAGAAACCGTGTTGGACGGTAGGTAGTAAGACACAATCGGCTTCTTCTTCCTATATCCCATATGTCAACAATACGTCTTCGTATAGGCATAATGGCAACAACTATCTCTATTTCTACGACAATGTTTCGTCGTCTTCAAGCACTGTGGGCGCGTATGCTATCATGCCGGAATTGAATGTCGATTCTATCCGCAAGTATCAGGTTAATTTCTGGGGACGTGGTTATAGTACCTCTTCCTACAATAGCCAGATTATTGTGGGCGTTGTCACCGACCCGTCCGATCTAAATACCTTTGTGGCCATCGATACGCTCAATCTCAGCCATACAGGTTGGGATCCGTATAGTGTAGGCTTTGAACACTATGAGGGTGACTATATGGGCGATCTGGGACGCAACATCATGTTCCTTTCCGACTTTGGTGTGACCAACTATGCTTATATATCTGAGATCTCTGTCGATCTGATTCCGCGCTGCCGTTCGGTTCAATCCTTTACGGTAGATAGTGTAGGCGAATCAGCGGCTATTGTCAGCTGGAAGGGCTATCAAGATACCTATCGGCTCTTAGTGGCAGACAAGTTGCTCACGGAAGAACAGAAGCCTGTTTATCACTACTTGCTCGACACGATGGTGACGCATTCCGACAATGTGCTCCTTACCAATCTGCAGCCTACCTCTAACTACTATGTCTATGCACAAGGTATATGCGAGGGTGGTGACAGCACGGCTATTTCTGTCACTTATGCAACTTTCCGCACGCTTTGTCCTACTGAGGGCGGTTCGCCTGTGCCGTTCTTTGACGGCTTCGAGGACTACCCTCTGGGTAAATCAGAGGTGGGGTGCTGGTTGTTCCGCAATCTTAGCGCTAGCAGTTATTATCCGAGGGTGGAGAATGTATCGAACCTGGATACCAAGGCGGTTGACCTCTACTCCAGTTCTGCCACTTCTCGTTCCTGGATGGTAGTGCCCGCTATTGATGCCAACTTGTCGGATCTGAAGCTCTCCTTCGATGCACGTACGTGGAGTACCTCTACTACCGCTACGCCGGTGCTCAATGTGGGTGTGATAGCTGATCCCGAGGATATTTCTACCTTCTTCCAATTGGCACAGTTCACGCTGACGGCTTCTACCGACTTCTCGCATTACGAGATGTTGCTTGGCGAATATGATCTCCCGTACGATCGTATTGCTTTCACCTCCGGTCTGGGGACTACTTCGTCTGCGGATATCTATCTGGACAATGTGTCAGTTGAGTTGGAGGCAAGTTGTACGGCACCGCGTATGAAGTTGATTGGTACGTCGTTCAATAGTGCTGAACTCAAGCTCCTCCCGATTCTGGCAACAGATAGTCTCTGGGAGATTGCGGTTATTCGTGAGTCGGAATACAATAATATTGGTAACTTGGCGCAATACCTCGAGACCTTGCCCAATATCATCCAGGATTCGACGCATGTCATTCTCACCGGTCTGCAGGATGCGACGTCCTACTATGTCTTTGCTCGTACGATCTGTGGCAAAGAAGAAAAGAGTACCTGGTCGCGCAATCCGTTGAATTTCAGTACTAAGTTCTATTATGTAGATTCCTATACTTTCGGATTCGAGCGCTCCGAACTGCATGTCAATAGCAAGTATTCCTCCAGCGGTACCTATTATATCCATCCGGCCTTGGTAGCCGATCGCGATTCGCTGGGTGCTACTACGCAGGCCTTTATCTATTATCCCCATTGCCGCACCGTGGACGACGACTATGCGTATGCACTCAAGGGCGAAGGTGCTCTCATGATGCATGCGCGCGGTGATTACTTCGGCGGATATGTTATCTTCCCTGCAGTGAGTGCTCCGCAAGCTCGTTCGTTCGAGTTTAAGGTGCGTCCGGGTTATTTGGATGTCACCTCGCAACTCCCGCAGGCATCTACTGACGCTGTGTTGGAGATTGGCACGATCGACAAGGATAAGAGCTTCGATACTTACAAGCCTATGGCATCTCTCCGTCTCGACGCACTCGATCCGAATACGCGTGCTACCTCTAAGAAGAACTATCTCTATAGCTTCTATACGCTCGACCTTGATTCGGCTACAATGGCCACCAAGCAAGTGGTGCTCCATATGCCGAAACAGCCGTCTGACAGCACGTATCTCTGTATCGACTCTGTGATGATGGGTGAACCCAAGGGATATAGCTTCGTGGCACTCAAGAAGGTGGTGGCCGAAGGAACCCGTGCTCTCGTTGAGTGGGAGAATATAGGTGGGCCCTGGAATTTGGATATCAAGACCAAGACAGGTACGCTGGTGGCTTCCTATGCTAATCTGAGCGGAGTAACCGAGCAGCTGGTCGAGAATCTGGATCCGCAAACGGATTATATCGCCTATTTGTCTGCAGCTTCGCTGCCGGCCGGAGTAAAGAACTTCATTACGACCGATAAGATGGCCTTCCGTACGTTGTGTATGCCGATGGAACCGAATCAGAGTGGTACTGATTTTGTATGGAATTTCAACAATCGCCACGAGTGGGATGCTAATGACGTCCTCGCAGGCGATGCATCCGACTCCCTCTATTTCAAGCCTTCGTGCTTCCAGGTGGGCCTCACTTATGATGAGCCCGTCAACGGCTATCAGTGGCTCATCCAGCGCAAGGGTTACGAGTATTATGGTCCGATGACTGCCTACAATGCATCCAGACATTACGAAGTAGGACGCAACGACAGCCAGTCGCTCCGTATCAGCACCTCCGAGGCCAACTACAATTCCTATATCGTCCTTCCGGAACTCAACTGCCGACTCGATACTATGATGCTCGAGTTCTATGGACGTTGCTTTGCTAATTACGACCAGACCCATGCTACGGCCGCCAACCGCGGTAAGATAGTGGATGCTACCTTCCTGGGCGATGCTTACAGCCAGTCGATTGTGGTAGGTACGCTCACCGACCCGAGTGACTTCTCCACCTTGCATGTGTTGGATACGCTGACCTATACGCAGACTGACTTGACGGTGAATGACAATGTCAACGACGATCCTGCCGGACTCCGCTATTGGGAGTTGAAGCAGATGCCGTTGGAGTTTGCTCAGGGCAAGTATATCGTGCTCTTCCAGCCGACTCCGGGTCTGTTCTTCATCGACGATCTGGCTGTCAAACCTGTGGGCAACACGCTGTTTGCTCCCACCAGTCCCCGTACGGTGGATGTCACCGCTACATCTGCTACCTTGGCTTGGAATACGCATCATCCCGAACTCACAACGGTGGTTGTACTCCTCGATGGCTCAGGACAAGAGGTGTCGCGTACTTCGGTCACCGGCACATCATGCCAACTGACCGGTCTGAACCCCTCTATGCGTTACGAGTGGTATGTCTTCCAGACGCGTGAGGACGCTCAGTCGCCTGCTACCAAGCCGATCAGCTTCAATACCGAGTGCGTCGCAATCACGCCGGCTTATACCTGCGGATTCGAGCCTGCCGAGGGATGGATGACTATCGAGGGACAGAAGAACTATACGCAGACACTTTGCTGGACCTATAGCGATGCCGCACAAGGTGTTTGGACCAATGCTACATACGATCCGTTCAACCAGGTAAACACCAAAGATTATACCTATAGCTATGCGGGTAATAATGCGGTGATGATGCGTGCTGCTACCAGCGCTCGCGCTACTTATCAGCCCTATATCGTAATGCCGGCTATGGATGTGGCTGCCTACGATACCTTGCAGGTGATGTTCTGGATGCGTCCGGCTTATGTGTCGGCATCGACGGATTCTGTCATCATGGCCTACACGGGTTCTTCGTATTCTAAGTCTATCATCGTCGGTACAATGACCGATCCTGCCAATGCGGCTACCTTTGTGCCCATTGATACGGTCACCTACGATGGTACGCTCTCCGTGGCGGATGAGGCCACTGCTGCCAACGACTACCTCTTCCAGCAGATGAAGGTCGAGTTGGCAGGTGCTACCGGACCCTATATCGCCCTCATGACCTCGTTTGCCGAGAAGGGTGGTAAGACTCAGAAGACAGGTGATTATGTGTGGATTGATAATATCTCTTTCGAACATCGTCAGGAGTGTAAGGATCCCACGGATCTGACCGAACTGCAGATCGGTACCTACCACGCCGTCCTCAGTTGGAATGGTGTTGACTCGGCCGGTACATATCTCGTCCAGGTTTCCACCGATCCGTTCTTCTCCAAGGAGGAGGAGATGATCTTCAATGCCGAGGTAGAGTCCAATACCTGCACTGCTAAGGGTCTGCAGCCGCTTACTACATATGTATGGCGCGTACAGGCACTCTGCGGTGAGCGCTGGGGCGAGAGTAGTTTCTCTCAGAAGGCTACCTTCAAGACCTCGCGTAGCCCGTACTTCCTCGAGGAGTTCACTACTACGGTAAGCGCCAATGAGTGGACCTTCAGCAAGGCACACGCCGACAACGTGGTGGATACCACGGGTACCATCGCACGTGGTGTCGACAACTGGAGCTTCTCGCGCAAGACTGACAATCTCGGTCTGCCCGGACCGCACTATGCCGCTATCGGCTACAATGCGGACTACCACTGGATGATCACGCCTAACTTCTACTTGCCCGAGGATGACAGCGTTCATTTCTCAATGGATCTGGCGCTTACGGCTTGCAACACGGCGCATTTGGCTACCAGCAACCCGATTACGGATAATGATGTCAAGGACGACTACTATTTCATGATCATCATCTCCGACGATGGTGGTCAGACCTGGAAGAGTGAGAATATCCTTGCTAAGTGGCAGAATACCAACGATCCGGGTATGCAGCTCCGTGATATCTCGTCCACCGGACAGAAGGTGCGCTATAGTCTCGCGGCTTATGCCGGCAAGAATGTGCGTATCGGTCTCTATCGCGAGGCACGTACTACCTCCAATACAGGTATGGTAGTGCATGTCGATAATGTCCGCTTGGGCTATTTCAACAAGACCCGTGATTATGCTTCCGGTTGCCAGTACGAGGATATCGATGTGGGCGATATTCATATCTCCGGTGATGATACCAAGCCGGGTATCCACGCTTATCCTACCTGCTATTATGCAACGGATGAACAGGCACGCGCCGGCAAACGCGATAGTGTCTTCCAGTTGGAGATTGAGATCTTCCCTGCGCAAGAGACCTTCATTAGCGATACGATATGCGAGGGTGAGACCTATGCGCAGTACGACTTCCGTCCGAAGACGCAGACCGGTATCTACCATCGTAAGCTCCAGTCGCTTGAGCATGGCTGCGATAGTACCGTTACGCTTGATCTGTATGTCATTCCGACTCAGTATGCGCCGGATGAGGAAGTGGCTATCTGCCGTGGCGAGACCTACACATGGAATGGTCATGTCTACAATCGTGCCGGTATCTTCCGCGATACCTTGGTATCGTCGCTGGGTTGCGATAGTGTCATGACGCTCATCGTCTCCTACAATCCGGGAGCTACCGTTTACGATTACGATGCCACCACGATCTCTACCCAAGACCTGCCGTTCACCTATATGAACCCGCTCTATGTCTATGCGGAGGGTCAAGACCCGATTTACTATCCGGTCGGCACTCCTACGGGTGTATATGTAGATACCGTTCGTATAGTAGGTGATGCATGTCTTAATCTGCTCGTCCATACACTCACTATCCATTATCCGGAGGGTGTAGAGCAGGTAGATGCCGAGGGACGCGGCGCACGCAAACTCTTCATCGGCGAGCGGATGTATATCATCCTGGGCGATGAGTGGTACAACGCTGCCGGCCAGCGAGTGGCTGATCCGCGCAGGTAAATGCTTCTCGCTTCATGCAAAAAGGCGTTCGCTTTCCCGCGAACGCTTTTTTTGTTTATGCCTGATGTTGGATTTTCAAAAATTTTTTCTCTACTTTTTTAATGGCGACTATTGCCTGATTTCCAGACTTTTAACGAGACCTTTTCGAGACTATGTCGAGACAATCTCGAGATAATCTCGAGAGTAAATCGAGAGTATGTCAAGCCTCAAAAGATATAAAAATATCATTTTGCAAACTCTACTTTACAATTTTGTGACAAAATGATAATTTTTTTTCAAAATTTTTGTTCATGTCGAAAACTTTTTATAATTTTGCCGCGCAAATTGTATAGTATGCACAATATAGTATATCTATAGTTTGTTTATTTTATTGTTTAACTAATTCAAAAAACGTATGAGAAACTTTACTCAAAAACTAGCATGCCTATTGATGGTAATGCTTTGTTGTGTAAGTTTGCATGTGAAGGCACAGAGCGAATTAACTGTGGCTGACGGTACGTCTACGAGCAGCAATGTGCCGGCATACGGTCTGTATGCGGACACGCAGGGCGCACGCTCGCAGTGTATCTATCCGGCAGATTCGTTAACCGCAATGAATGGTGGTACTATCTCCCAGATGACGTTCTATCTGTCTTCTCCTGCTGCGGCAGCATGGACTGGTACGTTCCAGGTTAGTATTGGCGAAACTGAAGAGACTTCATTGTCTGGAGGTTTTATCGACACTGACCTGACTTCGGTTTACACCGGTACCATGGATGCGACAGGCACAACGTTGACAGTAGTCTTCGAAGACGCGTACACCTACAACGGCGGAAACCTGGTTTTCGACTGGTTGGTTACGGCTGCAGGCAACTACAAGAGCGCATCGTTCTACTGCGCTTCTCTGACAGGGGCTGGCCGTTATCGCAACAACAGTTCAGCCGCTGGTAGCGTAGTGGCTTATCTGCCGAAATGTACCTTTGAGTACACTCCTGGTGGTGGCCCGGTCGTTGTCTGCGACAAGCCTGAGACGGTGGACATCACGGATGTAACTGCCAACAGTGCTACGCTGAACTTGGCTGGTGGTAGTGGTACCTACAACGTCGAGATTAAGGGCGGCAGCTATGAGGACTGGACCTTCGTGCTGAAGAACACTACGCTTACTGCTGTTTCGTTGTCCGGACTTACCCCCTACACTTCGTACCAAATTCGCGTACAGAGTGTGTGCGGCGAAAACACCAGTGGCTACAGATCTACTTCGTTCAAGACCCAGATCGGTATCCCGTATGCGGATGCACTCGCTTCTCAAGGCGATTGGACGAAAGCAACAGGTCTGCTGGATCAAGTAATGGCCGGTACAGCTTCACTCGCTACAACTACATCTGGTTGGTACTTCGGTGCACGTAGCGGTCAACCGAATATCCTCGGTGGTCCGCATGCTTACATGAACCTCTATGGTACCAGTTGTAAGTACTGGATCATCAGTCCGTTTATTCCGCTTCCGGATGGTGGCAATTATGTGCTTACTTATCAGGTGGCTTTAACGGATTACAACAACGAGGATCCGATTGAGAATCCTACCTCACAGCAAGACGACAAGTTGGTGGTACTCATTTCTACGGATAGCTGCCAGACATGGTCTGTTCTCCAGCAATGGGACAACCAGGGTTCGTTCTATGTGTACAACGAGATTCCGGTTGCTGGCGAAGAAGTAGAGATTGACCTGAGCGCATATGCCGGTCAGGAGATCCAAATCGCCTTCTACGGTGAATCTACCGTTTCCGGTGGTGATAATGATATCCACGTGGGTCATGTGCTTATCGACAATGCGCCGTCATGTATGACGCCCGATAGCTTGACGCTCGTTCCTGGTTTTACTACTAAGACTTCGGCTAAACTCGACTGGAATGCAAAGAGCGGTGAAACCGCTTGGATTCTCGAGTACAAGAAGGCTTCGGACGAGAACTATACCACGCTCAACATTACCGAGAAACCTTACACGCTGACCGGTCTCCTCGATTTTACGGAGTACAACGTACGCGTGGCTGGTAAGTGCTCGGATGCAGAGGATGGTACCAGCAAGTTCTGCAAGGCAATCTCCTTCAAGACAGCTTCGGGCGTTCCGTTTGTTCAGAGTTTTGACACGGCTACAATGGTTAGCGAGTGGGTGCGTTATGAAGCACTCCTTAGCGATGTGATCAACGAGGGTGCAGCCCTTGAGCCGACTAAGAATGGTTGGAATGTGGCTGCTGCCAACAGTATTTTCACTTCTGCTGATCATCACCTCGTGCTCAACCTCAAAGACTCTACTTCCAAATACTGGATTGTAGGTCCGACGATTGAGATGGAAGCGGATCAACAGCTTACTTTCGACTTGGCATTTACCAAGGCTGAGGGTAATAAGCAGGCTGTTGAAGCCGGTAAGCAGAATTCGCAGAAGTTCTACGTATTCGTTACTACCAACGGTGGTGCTTCTTGGACTATTTTGGCTCAATGGACCAATAGTGGTGAAGGATTCTCGTTGGATCAGATCAATACCGAAGGTCAGTTGGCTAAGATTGACATGAGCGCATATGCTGCCAATAGTATCCAACTCGCTTTCTATGGCGAATCGACGGTTGCAACCGATGCAAGCAACAACCTCCACATTGCCAATGTGAAGATCGATGACATCCCTGCTTGCGCAAAGGCAACCAGTCTGAATGTCACCGGTATCCAAGGCACAACTGCAACTGCAGTATGGGAGGCTGACGAGGATGGTACGTGGCAGTATGGCTACGTAGTTAAACCGGCTGGTGAGTTTGTCCCGGCAGATACCCTCTTCATGGGTACTACTACCGAGACTACCTTCGCGATGACCGAACTTACCGAGACTACTCATTATCTGTTCTTCGTTCGTCGCGTTTGTGGTGAGAACGAATACAGCGAGACGCTCGTCAAAGAGTTCGCTACTATCCAGACTCCGACCAACCTGCCGTACGACCACAACTTTGAGGCCGGCAACGGATGGATGCTGATCAACGGTGACCTCGAGAACCACTGGGTTTGGAGTGATGGCGCAACTGCTGACGGTTCTAAGGCACTCTATATCTCCAATGACAACTTTGGTACCTATGCTTACTCGAAGGGTACAGGTAAGGCTGCTATGGTATATGCTACCAAGACCTTCTACTTCGACCAAACGGGTATGTATTCCTTCCAGTATGATTGGAAGGCTTGGGGGTACAGTACCTACGACTACCTGCGCGTAGCGTTGATTCCGGCAGATGTAGAGCTCGAAGCTGCTACTACGGTTCTGAGTGGATTTGGTACTACTACGTTACCCGAAGGCTGGATTGCCCTCGATGGCGGCAACAAACTCAATCTGGATAGTGCCGCTTGGAATCACGAACTCGTTGAGTTGGCGATCGATGAGGTAGGTTACTATCAGATGGTATTTGCTTGGAGAAACTACACGTATACCAGCGGAAAGAATCCTCCCGCTGCAGTAGATAACATCAAGATTGCGCGTATCCTTTGCCCGAAACCAACCAACCTGCTTTATGCAGACTTGACCGCAGAGAGCGTAACGTTCAACTGGGATGAGGTAGAGGGTGTATCGTTCGAATACGCACTCGTCGCTGCTGATTCAGCAGGTGCTTTTGTTACTCCGGCAGATTCCGACTACATTGAGGTACCGAATATGGAGAACTCCATTCAACTCAGTGGCCTGACTGAAAAGACTTCGTATAAGTTCTATCTGCGCAAAGCTTGTGGTGGAGAGGATGGTAATAGCGATGCTATCAGCCTCCAGATTAAGACCTTGCCGTTGCCGCTGGCTATGCCTTGGAGCGAGAACTTCAACGGACTCGCAAGTGGTATTCCAGAGTATTGGGACAACTCCGAAGGTACAACGACTTCAGCTACCTACAAGTGGAATCGTTATGTTTCGAACGGCGATACATGTCTCCGCTTCAACTCATATTCGAATAGCAATGGTAATACCAATATCTTAGCTACGCCGCGTATCAACTTGTCTGAGAATGCAGTTCTCTCGTTCCGCTGGAAGAATCCTACCGGTGGCGCAGGTGAAGTGCTGATCTCTGAGGATGGTGGTGAGAACCGCACCTCTTTGAAAACTGATTTGGCAGGTGTTTCCGCTTGGGCTACCTATGAGATCAACCTCTCTGATTACACCGGTCAGATTGTAACTATCTACTTCAAGGGTACCAGTAACTATGGTAGCGGTGATGCATACTTGTATTTGGATGATGTAGAAGTGAAGGCGCTGCCGTCTTGCTTGAAACCGGATGGTTTGGCTGTTATTGATAGTCTCACGACGACCAACTCGGCTACCATCACATGGACTGCCGGTCTCAACGAGACTAATTGGTTCGTTCAGTACAAGAAGAGTGCAGACTCTGTTTGGACTCTCGTTCCGGATTCTGTACTGGCAGACACGTTGGTTCTCTCTGGCCTGGATCATTCCTGCGCATATGACGTACGTGTGGCTGCTTGGTGTAACACCGCCGACTCAACGTCTGACGTCAGCGAGTATTCTGCACCGATCAGCTTCATCACCGAGTGTGCAGCAATCGATCAATTCCCGTACAACGAGAACTTCGACGGTATCACAGGTGTTACCTCTGGTACTACTAACGTACTGCCGGTATGCTGGAATTATATCAATACCAGTACATATTCGAGCTATAAGGGTTATCCGTTGGTATATGCAACGACGGCCGCTGGTTCGACGCCTAACGCATTGCGGTTCTATTCGTACTTCAGTAGTTATTCCAACTACGATCCGCAAGATCAGTATGCTATTCTTCCGGAGATGAATGGTATCAATACCTTGCGTATCAAGTTCAATGCACGCAGAAATTCAGGAGCAAATGACTTCTTCTATGTAGGTCTTATGACAGACCCGGCCGATACGGCTACATTCGTAATCATCGATACTATTCGTCCGACTGCTACGACTTTCGAGCCGTTTGTAGTTCCGTTTAGTAACGATACAACCGGTGCAAGATACATCGCATTCAAGATGTTCGCAGCTAACTCGTCGGCAACTTCTCGTGGAGCTTACATCGACGACATCGTTGTTGAGGAGATTCCGAACTGTGTGGAGCCTAACAACTTGGTGGTTGTCGACAGTCTCATTACGATGAACTCTGCTGTTCTGACCTGGATCGCACAAGGTGTCGAGACAGAGTGGTTGCTCCAATACAAGAAGAACGCAGATTCGGTATGGATTTCTGTTCCTGCTACGGATACGATCTACACGCTGTCTGACCTTGAGCCGGCCACACGCTACAACGTGAAGGTGGCTGCTAAGTGCGGCGAGGCAGAATTCTCTCCGTTCACCGCTGAGGTTAGCTTCGTTACAGCTTGCGGTGCATACTCTATTGCTAGCCAAGGTGCTTACACCGAAGGCTTTGAGGATTATGAAGGTGCAGCATACAACGCTACAAATGGTGTTGTTCCTAACTGCTGGGAAGCTGTTTCTACCGGTACGGTGGCTCCGCACGTAATCAAACCGAGTGACACATATGCGTATATCCATAGTGGTGAGAAAGCCCTTACCTTCTATGGTAGCGGCTATTGCTACGCAGCGCTGCCTGAGTTTGCTGAACCGTTGAATGCGCTCCAGATTAGCTTCTGGGCTGCAATGGAAAGTGCTACGAGTGGAACACTGAAGCTGGGTTATATCACCAACGAGAACCCGGATGTATTCCACGAGATAGCTACCTATAGTAGATCTGTTGCGAAGACAATGGCTCCGTATGAGACCTTGTTGGCAAATGTTCCTGACTCTGCCGCTCGCTTGGTATTCGAATGGTATTATAGCGGTCAATGGAGTTGCTGTATTGATGATATCAAGGTATCGTTTATCCCGAACTGTCAGAAGCCGACCGATGTGGAGGCTGTGCTGACCAAGGGTAACGGTTCTGTGGCTACCCTCAACTGGAAAGCCGGTCAGGACGAAACAGCTTGGGTGGTTGAGTATAGCCTCAATGAGGACTTCTCTGATGCCATCACTGAGGCTGTCGCTGATTCTACATTGGCGCTTACAGGTCTGATGTCTGATTCCACTTACTACGCTCGCGTAAAAGCCGTTTGTGGCGAGAATGATGAGAGCGAATGGAGTCTGACTGTCTCCTTCACGCCGATGAACGCTATCGTTATTAACGATGGTACAACTACCAGCAGCTATGTGCCGGTTTACGGTATGTACGTGGATGATGGCGTTCAGAGCCAGTTCATTGTTCCTGCAAAGGAGATTGAGACGATTCAATGGGATTCCATTACAAAACTGACCTTCTTCGCTAGCACGACAACGGCAGCTTGGACAGATGCTCAGTTTGAGGTATATGTTGCCCAAACAACAGATACAGTACTCTCTTCGATGGTCGCTTGGACGAATATGAAGAAAGTCATGAATACTAAGCATTTGGAGATTGCCAACAAGCAAATGGTTGTTGCTCTTGATAAACCATTCCAATATGAAGGTGGTAACCTCCTGATTGGTATCAAGCAAACAGTGACTGGTACGTACACATCTTGCTCTTGGTATGGCAAGTCGGGTGTATCTGGCAACTCTATGTATCAGTATGGCACCAATTCTGGTTATAAGAGCAACTTCAACCCGAAGATGAAGATCGACCATGTTCATGGTGAGATGCCGACATGCTTCGTAGTGAAGGATATCACTGTTTCCGACATCACCGCTTCCTCCGCTGCACTCAGCTGGACGAAGGGTACGGAGGATCAGAATGCATGGCAAGTCGTTTACTCGGCTGATCCGGCATTCGATCTGGCTAACGTTACTGCCGAAGATATCCACGACGTAACAGCTCTCCCGTACGCAATCGCTGAACTCGCAACAGATACCTTATATCACGTGTATGTACGTGCGAATTGTAGCGATGGCGAGAACGAAGACTATAGTATGTGGAGTGAACTCTTCACGTTCCATACCGCAAGTCTCTGCCAGACACCGAGTGATCTTCAGGCCGATAGCATTACGCCTACTTCGTTGTTGATTAGCTGGAATACCTACGGTCAGACAGGCTTCAACCTGACTTATTCGGATGGTGCGAATGCTGATACAATCTATAATGTCAGCAGCCCGTATCTGCTCGAAGGTCTTACTGCTAATACCTCCTACAGCGTGAAGGTGCAAGCTGCTTGCTCGGACGCTTGGTCGCAGCAACAGATCTTCAAGACCGCTTACGGTGTTCCGTTCGAGGAGAAGTTCGGAACAGCGCTTCCGACTGATTGGAGCCAGTACGCCGGTTTGTTGAGCAATGTGCTCAATGGTACAGCTCGTACTTCTGCATCTTACTGGTATTTCGGTACCAACAATGGTGTATTCGACAACCACGCACGTATCAATATCTATGGAACAGCTCGCTACCACTGGTTGGAGACTCCGTCGGTATTTGTTGCTGGTGATGTACAGCTGACCTTCGATCTCGCATTGACGGCTTACTCTGGTACACTGGGGGCTCCGGCAACCACTGGTACGGACGACAAGTTTGTGGTACTCGTTTCTACGGATAACGCAGCTACCTGGACGATCCTCCGTCAATGGGATAACGATAGCTCTGAGTATGTTTACAACAACATCGCATGTTCTGCTACCGGTGAGCAAGTGGCTATCAGCCTTGCTGCTTACAACGGTCAGTCTATCAAGGTGGCATTCTATGGTGAGTCTACTGTTACCAATGCGGACAACAACCTCCATATCGACAATGTGCTCATCGACCTCGTACCGAGCTGTATCAAGCCGACCGGCCTGAACATCTCTGAGATCAAGGCACATACCGCTAAGGTGGCTTGGACCGCTGAGGGCCAGGATGCATGGCAGATTGCTTACGACACTGTCGCTACCAGCCGTCCGGATACATTGGCTAACATCTTGGATGTAACCGACAATCCGTACGTATTGGCTAACCTATTGCCTGAGCACACCTATTATGTATACGTGCGCGCTAACTGCGGCGAGCAAGACGGCTTCAGCAAGTGGACCGACGCTAAGTCCTTCACGACAACTGTTGCTTGCCCGGCTCCGACCGGTTTGGCAGCTGTCCTCACGCCGGGTAACGGTAACGTTGCTACCCTCAATTGGGTTGCCGGTGGTGACGAACAGGCTTGGGTTGTTGAGTATAGTGAGAATGCAGACATGTCCGATTCGATCGTGGCATTGGTAAGCGATACGACGACGCTCGACCTCACTGGTCTGACCGCTGAGACTACCTACTACGCTCGCGTTAAGGCTGACTGTGGTGAGTTGGATGGTAAGAGCCTCTATAGCGCTGTTATCTCCTTCAAGCCGACCAGTGCTTATCTGCTGACGGTTAACGATGGTACGACTACCAACAATTATGTGCCTATCTATGGTTCGTATGTAGATGATGAGACTCAGCGTAGCCAGTTCATCATTCCGGAGACAGCTCTGGAAGAGTTGGAGTGGGATTCTATTAAGTCTTTGACCTTCTATTCGTCTACTGCTAATGTCAACTGGGGCGCTGCTACCTTTGAGGTATATGTGGCTGAAGCTCCAGAAGCAACCCTCTCTGCTGAGGCTGATTGGGCCGCTATGACCAAAGTGATGAATGCTGCTTCGCTCTCCATCGTGGACAACAAGATGGTAGTAACGTTCGATGCACCTTACCAGTACCAAGGTGGTAACCTCATGATTGGTATCAAACAGGGTGCTACCGGTACATGGAAGGCTGCTTCCTGGTATGGTAAAGCAGCTAGTGGCGCAGCTATGGGTGGTTATGGTAATGGTACTAACTTTGCACAGCGCAACTTCTTGCCGAAGATGACAATCGAGTACGCTCCGGGTGTTGGTCCGGCTTGCCCGAACCCGAAACATCTGGCTGTTTCTGACGAGACCTTCGATGGCGCTACCTTCACTTGGAAGGCTGTTGCTGGCGCTTCGTGGGAGTACGCGGTTGTTCAGGCGAACATGGAGTTGTTGCCTGACTACATCGCTGTTCCTGCAGATGCTAACTCTATTGTAGTAACCGGCCTTGCTGAGTCCACCGACTACATCTTCTACTTGCGTAGAGCTTGTGGTGAAGATGGCAATAGCGAAGCAGTTTCTATCGAGTTCAGTACGCTTGAGTTCGCTCAGAGTGTATCGTTCGAATACAGCGACGACTTCGAGTCTGCTGCTGGATGGAAGTTCATCAATGGCGATCAGACCAACGCTTGGATGATTGGTAGTGCTGCTACCGAGAGTGGCAATGCCCTCTATATCTCCAACAATGGTGCTGCTTATGCTTACGATGATGAGGCAGAGTCCGCATCCTATGCTACCAAACTCTTCGACTTCACCGTAGATGGTACATTCACTATTTCGTACGACTACAAGTGCGTTGGTGAGTACAACGACGAAGATGGTGCACTCGATTACATGCGTGTTGCCCTCATCCCGGCAGATGTCGAACTGACTGCAGGTGTGCTCGCTGCTGGTCTGACCAGCACTACGCTGCCGGCGGAATGGATCGCACTGGATGGCGCTCAGGCACTGGTATCACAGGCTGCTATGGTACGCAAGAGTGTGGTTACTCCGGCTATTGCTGCGGGTCTCCATCGCCTCGTCTTCATTTGGACGAACGATGATGCAGATACCGATGGCGCTCCGGCTGCTATCGCCAACTTGACGATCAAGCATAAGGACTATCCGACGGACTTCGAGAACGCTGATTCGAACATCGGTACCAAGGCGGTTAAGTTCATCCGCAACAATCAGGTTTACATCCTCATCAACGGCGTTGTTTACAACATCACCGGTCAGAAAGTGGAAGTAAAATGATCTGATCATAATCCTTCGGTCGTCATGACCGAATACGCAAAAGGGGCTGCCGCAAGGTAGCCCTTTTTGTGTGCTATTTATCACCTCGAGTTGACAAAATGCAGGAAAATAAGTAAAAAAATACGCAAAAACTTGCACAATTGGGATATTTTTTGTAATTTTGCCGCCTAATTTGGCAAAATGGCTACGTATAGTCTGTGAAAAGGTATATTCTCATACTATGTTTGGTGGTGGCTGGCGTGTGCGCTAGCGCGCATACGCGTTTGGCTCCCGAGCTGCGTCATTTCGTGACGACGCATGCCGATTTGGGCTACTCTGCCTTGCTCCACGACATCGAGGGATATCAGCCCGCTTCCGGCCTCAATCTCAATCTGGGTGCGGACTATCGCGTCTTCTACAACGATTTTATCTTCTCCTTTGGAGCAGAGTTCCTCTACGAGCTGCATGCCAACCATATCAACTCGCTCGACTTCCGTCTGCCGATGCGCGATACCGAGGGAGAACTCTTCGATATGCACGTCCAGGTGGATAAGGCGCGCGATCTGACCCACATGATCAATCTCAACTTCCCGCTTCTATTGGGCGGTGAGTGGAAGCGTTTCTATTTCATGGTGGGCCCGAAGATGTCGCTCAACCTCTATGGTGCTACCTCTTCCAGCGCGCATTTCACGACTTCCGGCGAGTACGATCGTCCCTACGATCCCTTCTTCGATATGCCGAACCACCAGTTCGAGTCCGGCCAGTATATGGGTAGCGGTGTCCTGCCGCTCAAGTGGAACTTCCAGCTGATGGCGCATGCTGAGTTGGGTATTCGCTTCGACAAGACCACGTTCTATCAGGTCTTCCGTCGCAATCCCGACAAGAAGCGTATGTATCTGGCGGCATACCTGGATTTCGGTCTGCTCAATATCCATACGGGTGGCAGCGGACTTCCGCCGTTTGAGTACCGCGAGACCGACCAGGGCGTGAAGTTCTTCGTGCAACCTCTCATGCTCAGCAGCCTCTCCAGTGCAGCTGTGGTGCGCAACATGAGTGTGGGCATCAAATATACGATTGCATTTGAGATGCCTATCAAGGCCAAATCCTATATCTACGACAACCAAAAGAACCAACGCGGCTATCGTAAGCGCTTGGGTAACCAATCTATTAAAGACTGATGAAGATGAAACGTATCTTGTACATACTCCTTTTGGCAATGGGCATGACGATGATTGCCCCGCTGGCTTCTATAGTGGACAATTCGGTAGCAGTGGTTTATTCTGCTGACGATAAGGCGAAGACTAAGCAGCAACGCGATCGCGAGAAGGCGAAAGCGCAGCAGCAGCGTGAGCGTGAGAAAGCCAAGGCACAGCAGCAACGCGAACGCGAGCAGCGCGCCAAAGAGCAGGCGAAGGCCAAAGCCGATCGCGAGAAGCAACAGGCTAAGCAGCAAGCCGATCGCGAGAAACAGCAGGCTAAACAGCAGGCTGATCGTGAGAAGCAGCAAGCCAAGCAGCAAGCCGATCGCGAGAAGCAGCAGGCTAAAGCAGCCCAGCAGAAGGAGAAGGCCGCTCAGCAGAAGGCCAAGCAATCCAAGGCTCAGGCTAAGAAGAAGCAGTCTTCTAAGTCAACCAAGCAGGTAGCCAAGGCGGCACCCGCTCCCCAGCTTTCTGCCGCCGAGGAGAAAGCGCAGTATATGGCGCAAGTGGAGGCGATCGACAAGGCAAATGCCCGCGCCGAAGCATACAACAATCGTGATATCGACCATCGTCTCGGTTTCTGGGGAATGGTGGGGTATAGCAACCTCTTTACATCCGGTATCAACTACGACAATTCCGCTGCGCTAGGAGCTAATCCGCTGGGATTCAAGAACAAAGACAACGGTTTCGTGGGCGGCGGCCTCGGTCTGGGCTACCAGCTGCGCTACAAGCAGATGCTCTTCACCACCGGCGTGGAGTTCACGTTCTATAATTCACAGATGGGCATCTCTAACAACGATGAGGGTACGCTCACGCGCTCGTTCGGTATGGATCCTTATGCCGATCGTATGACCTACCACTATGCTTTCCGTTCGATGAAGGACAAGCTGATAGGAGGCTTCGTGCAAGTTCCCGTCTTGTTCGGTATGGAACTGAAGAACATTCCTCTGTTCTGGCAGGCGGGTGTCAAGGTGGGCCTTGGCGTGATGGGCCAGTCGTCCGTTAGCGGCAGTCTCACCACATCAATCACCGATACCGAACTCACCACCGACCTCGAGCAGATGTTCAGTCATACGCTCGTTACCGATCAGGCGATGAATAGTTCCTCTTCTTCTGTCAAGTGGGGCATCAATGCCGCTGCGCACGCCGAGATCGGCGTTAACCTCGATCAGTGGGTTAAGTCCAAGGCGAAGGTGCGTGCTTCGCTCTTTGTGGACTATGGCTTCCTCAATGTGTTCAAGTATCAGGCGCCGGAGGCGATTGCCGGATGGCCCGAGGCTACCCAGGATATACCTGCGGTGCTCATGTCGTCGGCTAATCCTTTGGATTACTCTTCTACCTCTGCACTGGCCACTACCTCGGCTGCCGATGCCAAGGTGCATCCCTTCCTCGTAGGAGCTAAGGTGGCTGTATGGTTCAATCTGCCGCGCAAGCAGAAAGCTACACGCGAATATCCGAAGAAGCCGACGCCGCGTATGGGTGTCTATCTATACGACGAGAACTCTGCCCTTGCGTTGGGTGGTGCGGCTGTTGAGATCACCAGCGTGGAGACCGGCAAGCGCATGCAGAAGAATACCAACCGTCAGGGTCTATTGCAGGGCCGTTTTGCGACGGGTCAGTACCGCGTATCGGCTACCAAGAATGGCTATTATCCTTCGGATACAGTCATTCAGTCGGTGGAAGATTTCTCGTTCGACACCCTGCGTCTGGCTATGGAGCGCATCCCTGCGCCTATCGTCTATACGCTCTGTATGAATATATATGATGTGGACACCCGCGAGCCCATCGAGGCTGCTGTGCGTCTGACCACTCTCTCCGATACCACGGTGCTCTATGCCGCTCAGTCGTCCGACGACGGCTTCATCGAGACGCCGCTCACCGAGGGCAATTATATTGCTCACCTGAGTGCTACGGGCTATATGCCGAAGGATGACACCATCCGCTTCGTACGCGATACAGCTGATGTATATCTGCAGCATATCAAGGAGGGTATCAAGGTTAAGATCGAGAACCTCTTCTTCGCGACCAACAAGACGTATATCCTGCCGCAGTCTGAGCAAGCAATGTCAGATTTGGCACAGTTCTTGCTCGAGAACCCCAGCGTGACGATCCATATCATCGGTCACACCGATGCTGTAGGTACCGACGAGGCTAACCAGATCCTCTCCGAGGGACGTGCCAATGCCGTGCGTGCTGACCTGATCAAACGTGGCGTAGCCGCCGAGCGTATGACCGCCGAAGGCCGCGGTGAGCGCGAACATGTGGCTGACAACGATACCGAAGAGGGACGCCAACTCAATCGTCGTGTAGAGTTCGTCATCACCGGCACCGGCGACGAAGATATTAAGCAGATCTTCTAAATCATCATAAATTTGCAATCATAAATCATAAATCATAAATCATAAATGAGGAAAATTATCCTCTTACATATAATTTTACTCTTCAGCGTCCTGGCTTGGTCGCAAGGTTCCATTGTGGCTTCCGGCCTCCCCTATGAATGTGGTTTCGAGGATCGAGACCCCATGACGGGCTGGACGTTCAACTACGGCACCTCCGGTACTACCGACCAGTGGGTGGTAGGTGCAGCCGTTCATAGCGAGGGACGTAAGGCACTCTATGTCTCCTCTGATGGCCAAAATCCTGTTTACGGCAACCATCCCAATATTGTCGTTACGATGTTGCGCTATCGTTTCCCGCAGGCAACGAATACCCAACATTATGATGTCAGTTTCGATTGGAAGGGAGTGGGCGATTCCGCTACATCCAAACTCTACGTGCTCTTCTGCCGTGAGCAGGACTTGACTGCGTCAGGAGCGACGAATCTTCAGGCTATTCTCAGTCAGCCCAATGCGCGTTTATCCAATGCACAAGTGGCTGCTTGCCAATCCCTTGGTGAGTCGGGCGAGAAGTTTGTGTGCGGTAGCGAAGCATGGCAGAATGTGTCGTTTACCAATGAGGTCAGCGTTAGCTCTTCTAATTCCAAGAAAGACTTCGTGTTCGTCTTTATCTGGGCCAATGAGAATAGTTCAGAAGATGTGCATAACACCAGTATCGCCATCGATAATTTTCAGATCAATACCAATGCAATCAAGAAGCCGATAGACTTGGCGGTGTATCCGCAGTGTGTCGATTCGACAATGCTTGTCACGTGGAAGTCTCAAGATGATATTGCGAATGTGTTTGATATCCAGTATCGTAAGGTAGGTGAGTCCGATTGGGTACGTGGCGTGACGGGCATCTCTGAAGGTCCGGATGGCTACACACACGATATTACGACTGGCATCTATTCCTATTCGCTTAAGAAGATACTCGAGGGTAGTTACGATGTCCGCATCCGCGGTAGATATTCCGACTCCGAAACGGGAGAACTGAGAACGAATTATGTCTATCAAACCAATATCCTCGTCTATTGCCCCGAGAACCACTGTATTAATTATCTCAATATATACGATACTACCAAGGTGGTTTGCACCTACGGTCATCGCTACAACTATCATCAAGGTTCCACACCGTATGATAACATTGGTATCATTGACTTCGGTCCGGATTCCCGCGACAGTCGTCATACTATTCACGTCGATCCGACGGAGGTGGATCCGCGTACCGATAGTTTGCTCCATACGGTGCCTGATGGTGCCATGGCTTCTGTGCGTCTGGGCAATTGGAATGTCAGTGGAGAGGCTGAGTCAATCACCTATGATATTACGGTGGATACAGCTTCTCAAGGTATCTTGATTGTTAAGTATGCGGTGGTTTTGGAGCATCCGGGATCCACTTGTGGTGACCCGGGTTTCAATATGGTCATCCTTGATGAGCAGGGCCAGGAAGTAGGAGGCTTCTGCGGTAAGGCGGATTTCTCTTATTCCTCGGCTGTCGAGGCTGGATGGAACAGAGTGGATAAACCCGGAAAAGACGATGTGGCTTGGAAAGACTGGACCACTGTGGGTATCAACCTCATGGGCTTCCATGGTCGTACGCTTAAGGTGCGTTTCACAACCAACGACTGTGGTGCAGGTGGTCACTACGGATATGCTTACTTCGTGCTCGATTGCGCCAATGCACATATCGAGACCGAGAACTGCGGTAACGATGCATCTCTGACTTGTGTCGCGCCGGAGGGATTTGCCTATGAGTGGCGTGATGAGAACAACGTGATCTGGAGCCACGAACGAGAGTTTACGGTGGATGCAGGCCTCCATACCTATACCTGCAAGGTAAGCTTTATCGAAGAACCCGATTGCTACTTTGAGATAAGCACCGTCTCCGCTCCACGTTTCCCAGTACCGGCATACTCCTATGAAAATGTGCTGGGCAATTGTGAGAGTAAGTTGAATTTCACCAATACCTCGCATGTCATGCATAAGTGGGAAGGGACAGAGACTCATAATTTCGGTGAGTTGTGTAATGAAGGTCGCTGGGTGTTCCGGAGTTTGATTACCGGTCGCACGGATATATCTACCTATTGGGCGCCTACTTATCAGTGCCGCCCGGAGGGGGATTCTATTGAGATAACCTATACTACGTATATAGGTGCCAACAATGCGTGCGATAGTACGCGTGTGGATACTGTCGTGGTACCCAATATCTACTCCGAACCGACGGAATTCCATTATCAGCGATGCCCCGAGGAACCCGTTCATTTCGACGGCCAGTGGTTCGATCATGATACGGTCTATGTCGGCCATTTCCCCAATAGGGCAGGGTGCGATTCCCTTTCTACCCTCTACTTGCACGTATGGCCGAAGGCGGAGGATATACATCGTCACGACTCTATTTGTTCCGACCAGAGTGTCATCATCAATGGTGTTGCCTACAATCAGCCCTTGGATAACTATCTGATTATGATGCATACTGCCCATGGTTGCGATAGCGCCCTCTATCTCACTCTGACGGTTAACGAACGACTGCAGGTGGCAGTAGACCAACCCGGCTATGCTTGTGCGGACAAAGAGGTGTTCTATCTGGACTACGACATATCCGCCGGTGAGTATGATAGTCTGCAGGTAGCGTTCTCTACGCCGCTGCTGCGCGATACAATGATCTATGATCCCTACGTATCCAGCATTGCCATCCCGTATCCGGCCGATATCCTGCCCGGGCACTATAGCGCCAAGCTTACGTTCTATCAGTTCTGCTGCGGCCTCCATGTGGAGGAACGCGACATCGACATTCGCTATCGCAGCTCGATCGTCGAGCAGAAGTGGAACGATGTGCTCACGCTGATTAATCCGAAGTACAACGGTGGGTATGAGTTCACGGCATTCCAGTGGTACAAAGATGGTATGCCGCTCGAGGGTGAGACCCATTCGTATCTCTACCAGCCACTCGATACTACCGCTACCTACTACGTAGTAGTAACCCGCGAAGATGGTGTCAGCATGGCCACTTGTCCTATCCAGCCTGTTTATCACGAGCAGCAGTCCGACTATCCTACTATTGTAACGGGCGGTCAGGCAGTACGTATCCATGTGGATAAACCAACCAAAGCATACATCTATTCGGCAGTCGGCCAACTCGTCAATTCCTATGTGTTGATGACCGGCGACGCTGTGTTCCAAACTCCTGCACAGGCAGGCATATACATCATTCGTTATGAAGAAAATTAATATATTTGCGTTGTGGACGTTGCTCTTGATAGCACTCCCGACCCAGGCGGTAAGACACTATAACTGTGATTTCGAGTCCGAAGCGGCGCGCAATCGCTGGGTGATGAACCCTACGGCAAATGCTACAATTGCGTCTTCGTTGAAAAACAAGTGGTATATTGGCGAACCGGGTAATAATGACAAGAACGGTCATTATGGTCTCTACATCTCCAATAATGACGGTGTCGATGCCCAGTATGAGAATACCGGTTGTTGGAACTTCGCGTATGATACTATATCGCTGGAGCAATTGGCTTCTGGTGACGACTATACGGTCTATTTCGACTGGTGTGCAATGGGTAATGTGGCAAGCGATTTTGATGGCTTATATCTGCTCTGGATTCCGATGACGAAGCCGAATGGAGACTCCATCAAGGTGCGTTCTATTGCGTTCTCCAGTAGTTCTATTCCGAGTCAATACGAAGACTATGTCGTCCAATTGCAGCCCCGTTCCAATATAGACTACCTTGGCGGTACGGCTACATGGCGTCAGTGCGCAGCTACTATCCCCGGCGACGATTGTGATGGTACACCCCACTATTTGGCATTTGTGTGGACCAACGGTTCACTCTTGCCACAGCAACCTGCTGCAATGGTGGATAATATCAATATTACTGACAATAAGCCTTGCGATGCGCCTACCAATCTCGAGGTTACGCCTAATGGAACAACGGTATCGCTTACTTGGAATGGCACGGCTACCGAGTATGAGGTGAGTGCTTATTCTTACGATGCAGACACATGGGCGGGACCTAAACTCGTGACGGGCAACGCCACCAGTTTCACTGGTCTTCCTATTGGACAAACCGACTTCATCGTCCGCGCGAAATGTGACATGGATTTCTATAGCCTAAAGACCATCGTATCCAAACTCATCTACTATCCGGATCAGATGTGTGTGGATTATCTCAATCTGAATAATGCGGTATGCTATATCAACAATTCTTCGCCTTCGGATGCCAGCAACTTTGAAGACTTCAAGGTGGTGCGCCCGGTGGATCATGGTCCATCGAGCATCGATAGTCGTCATGTGGTCCATTTTGATCGAACGGAGTTAGATCCAAACACGGGTAACATGGCAAAGACTGTGCCACAAGGAGAGTTGGCATCCGTACGTCTGGGTAACTGGAATAGCGGAAATGAAGCTGAGCGTATCGAGTTCTCCTTCGAGGTAGATACGATCAAGTATCCGGTGCTGCTACTCAAGTATATGCCTATCTTGGAGGCTCCCGGACATGGTGTTCAGGATGACCCGCGTTTCAAGTTGGATATTATTGTGGGCAATACTGCTATCCCGTGTGGCCATGCAGACTTCACCTGCCTTGATGTATGGACCGGTAGTTCGCTTAAACCGGGTGCAGAAGCGCAAGGATGGCATGTTTACACACCTACGAATACCAGCTATGCAGAGCCTATAGTATGGAAAGACTGGACTACGGTGGGCGTTAACCTCAAACAATATGCCGGTCAGGGCCAGACTATCACGGCACGCTTGACTACCCATGATTGTACGTGGAGTGGTCACTTCGGCTATGCGTATTTCACTCTCGGTTGTTCCGATGGAAAGTTCAAGGATATGAAGTGCGGTCAGATCAACCCGACCTTTATAGCACCGGACGGTTTCAACTATCGTTGGATCAAGGCAGAGGATGAGCAGTACCGCCATCAAGACGGCTCTATTGACGAAAAGTACGTCAAATGGCGTACTCAAACAGTGGAAGCAGGTTTCCACGATGATACCCTCTACGTAGTAGATTGTATGTTTGTGCAAGATAGTACGTGCTATTTCTCGCTCTATGCGTCCACGCTGGCTACCAACCCGATATCGGTCATTAAGCAGCCGCAGATACTCCGTCATTGTACCGAGGGAGTCTACAAGGTGAAGCTCGATGGCTCTGACTCATGGGTACAGGAGATCGACCACGTCACTCATGATACGCTTAAGAATAAGAACTATCATATTGAAACCTACGAGTGGAATGTTGAGGGACTGCCTCACGGTTGGTCCGACGAACCGACTCCTACCTTTGACTTGCCGGCCGAGGGTGGTGTGTTCCCGTATTCCTTGCGTACCACTTGTGGTACGTGCGAGTCGGTGGTTTACGACACGCTGCGTCTGGAGCCTCTTGGGCCCACTCATGAGACGCAAACGTTCACCCTCTGCGATGATGTACGCAAGACAGGTTTTGTATGGGCAGAGCGCACCGATACGCTCTATAAGACATATGGTCTGGTCGACTCAGTGGTGCTCATGAACGAGATTACCACCTGCGACAGCGTTATTCGTCTTGAACTCGTAGAGCCCGTTCGTATCTTCCTCGATACGATGGTGTTGACCGACTCGCTGCCCTACCGTTTCCAGGGACGTGAGTATTACGAGTCAACCATCGATACCATCCCGTTCCCCACAACCTGCGATAGTACTTGGGTACTCAATTTTGAGGTCTACGAACCGTTAGGTGTCACTCCGACAACCGTCTATTCCCTCTGCGAGGGAGCCGATTCGCTCACGCTCGAGTATGATATCTATCGCGGCCGTAGTCAGAGCGCTTGGTATAGTTTCGTCGATGCTGTCAAGTATCCGCTCTCTACCGTCGAGGAGAAAAAGGGCCACTATTCATTCAATGTGCCTATCGATCCGAACCTAGAGCCGGATATGTATAGCGGTGTGCTCTATTTCGAAGATGCCAAACCCGAGTTTAATATCACGGTTCCGTTCTCCCTTGCTATCCATTATTCGTCTGCGCTGATCGCGCAACGCTGGAACGATGTCCTGGCTATCCGCAACGATGCTACTGTCAAGGATACGCTCGGCAATCGCGGCTACGATTATGACTTCTCTGCTGTGCAGTGGTATCTGGACGGACAGCCTATCGAGGGCGCTACCCAGTTCAACTACTATACCGGCGTAGGCCAGCACCTACTGTATGGTCATGAGTACACGGCGCTGTTGACCCGCAAGCGCGATGGCGCTCAGGTCTTCACCTGTGCTTGCTTGCCCAAAGAAGTGTCCGGCTACACAGATGTTCCCCAACTCCGCACGCTCGTCAATGCGGCGGCGCAGATGCCTGTCAGCGGACGCGGTACGGCCTACTGGTACGACACGCTCGGACGACTCCATCATTCCGATTCCTACGACAACTCCTATATCACGGCACCTGCCATTACCGGCTATTATCTGGTGGAACTGCGCAGCGGCAACAACCGTTCTATCCACCCTGTGCTCGTGAAGTAAGTCGCAGAAAAAATTGAAAAAAGAATGGCATACACTTGTGTATGTCATTTTTTTGTTGTAAATTTGCACGCAAATTTGAAACCACTCGGCTAATCAACGAAAAACACATACTACTATGGCTACATGTAAGAAAGCAAAACATCTCAAGCTCGTAGAGCGTGACCCGTATCTGCAACCGTACGAAGGTGCCCTGCAAGGACGCTACGACTATGCGGTCAACAAGGAGAAAGAGCTCACCGGCGGCAAGCCGCTGGCAGAGTGGGCGAGTGGTTATCTCTATTTCGGATTGCATCATACCGACAAGGGATGGGTGCTGCGCGAGTGGGCGCCCAATGCCACGGCTATCTATATCAAGGGCGACATGAACTCTTGGGAGAAGAACGAGCACTATCGTTTGCAGCCGGTTGGCAACGGTGTATGGGAGATCAACCTGCCGGAGCGCGCTATGGCGCACGGCCAGATGTATAAGTTGCTCGTGGAGTGGCAGGGCGGCTACGGAGAGCGTATTCCCTCCTATGCACGCCGCGTTGTACAGGACGAGCAGACCAAGATCTTCTCTGCACAGGTCTGGAACGAACCCGAATACCAGTGGAAGAACCGCGGCAAACGCCTCAAGGAGAAAGGCGGCCTCTATATCTACGAATGTCATATAGGTATGTCCTCCGAGCAGGAGAAGGTCAATTCCTACGAGGAGTTCCGTCGCGACGTCCTGCCGCGTATCGCCGAGTTGGGCTACAACTGCGTGCAGATCATGGCTATCCAGGAGCACCCCTACTATGGCTCTTTTGGCTATCATGTCAGCAATTTCTTCGCGGCCAGCAGCCGTTTCGGTACGCCTAACGAACTCAAGGCACTCATCGACGATGCCCATGGTCGCGGCATGCATGTCATCATGGATCTGGTCCACAGCCATGCGGTGAAGAACGAGCTTGAGGGGCTGGGCAATTTCGATGGCACAGGCTATCAGTATTTCCACGACGGCCCGCGCCGCGAGCACCCCGCTTGGGACTCGCTCTGCTTCAACTACGGCAAGAACGAGGTGCTCCATTTCCTGCTCTCCAACTGCAAGTTCTGGCTCGACGAATACGACTTCGACGGCTTCCGCTTCGATGGCGTGACTTCGATGATCTACCGCAGCCACGGCCTGGGCGAGGATTTCAACGGTTATCCCAGTTATTTCAATGGCAACGAGGATGGCGACGCGCTGATGTATCTGACGCTGGCCAACAAGGTCATCCACGAGGTCAAGCCCGAGGCGATCACCATCGCTGAGGAGATGTCCGGTATGCCGGGCCTGGCGGCCTCTATTGCCGACGGCGGAGTGGGCTTTGACTATCGTCTGGCGATGGGTATTCCCGATTTCTGGATCAAGTATATCAAGGAAGTCAAGGACGAGGACTGGAAGGCCGGTCATATCCTCTTCGAGGTTACTAACCGCCGCGAGGATGAGAAGACGATCTCCTATGCCGAGAGTCACGACCAGGCACTGGTGGGCGACAAGACCATCATCTTCCGCCTCGTCGATTCCGATATGTACTGGCATTTCGAGCATGGCCATTCCACCTATATGGCCGATCGCGGTATAGCGCTCCATAAGATGATTCGCCTCATCACTGCCTCCACCATCAACGGCGGCTACCTCACCTTCATGGGCAATGAGTTCGGCCATCCCGAGTGGATCGATTTCCCGCGCGAGGGCAACGGCTGGAGCTACAAGTACGCCCGTCGTCAGTGGAGCCTGGTGGACAACCCCAACTATTTCTTCGCCGACCTCAACCGCTTCGACGAGGCGATGATCCATCTGCTCAAGCAGCATATCCTCACCCAGAATCCGACGGCAGAGGAGAAGAAATACAACGTGGGCAAACACCTGCCTTGGGTGATGAAGTGGTGGGACAACGAGGGCGACCAGGTGGTGGCTTACTCGCGTGGCGACCTGCTCTTCATCTTCAACTGGAACGGCCAGAAGTCGTTCACCGACTATGGCATGCTGGTGCCCGAAGGCAAGTACGAGGTGGTACTCAATACCGATGCCAAGGAGTTCGCAGGCTTCGGCTTGAGCGACGACTCGGTGGCGCACTTCACCGAGCATGACGAGCTCTATGCCAAGGACGGCAAGGGCTGGCTTAAGATGTATCTTCCCGCACGCAGTGCAGTTGTTCTAAAGAAGTCTAAATAATGTCAAATAATCAACAAAGCAATGAAAAAAATCTTAATTCTTAATTTTTCATTTTTAATTGCCTTAATGTCCCTCGTTGGCTGCGGCAAGAAGGCGGAGAAGCCTGCCGAGGCGCCTGCTGATGAGAATATGTACATCGATTTTACTGCCGTGACGCCCGAAGGCCAGGAGTTGGCTGTGAGCGAACTGGTGGGTAAGAGCGACTATGTGCTCGTCGATTTCTGGGCCAGCTGGTGCGGACCATGCCGCCGTCTGATTCCTGTACTCAAGGAGATCTATGCCTCGCATTCACGCGAACACCTCCAGATACTCAGCTGCTCGGTCGATCAGGACGAGCAGATGTGGCGCGACGCGCTCGAGGAAGAGCAGATGCCTTGGCCGCAGATGCGCGAAGATGAAAAGCACGTCTGCTCCGAGCACTACCAGGTACAGTACATCCCCTTCACCGTACTCATCGACCGCGAGGGACATATCGTCGCCCTCAACCCCGACGAGTCTGAACTCGAGGAGATCCTCTTCAGCGAATAAATAATTGTGAAATAATCGTTCCCCTTCGGGGATAAGAATTGTGAAGATTTGCTTTGCAAATAATCGTGCCCTTTAGGGCTAAGAATTCTGAATTTTTAATTGTGAATTATAAATTATGCGAGTAATTATCGAACCTTCCTACGATTTGCTGAGCCAATGGGCTGCAAACTACGTAGCAAAACGAATCAATGAGTTTGATCCCAAAGAGAGTAAGCCCTTCGTGTTGGGACTTCCGACTGGCTCGTCGCCTCTCGGTATGTACCGTGAACTGATCAAGCTCAACCAGGCTGGTAAAGTGTCTTTCCGCAACGTGGTGACTTTCAATATGGACGAGTACGTCAATCTGCCGGAGGAGCACCCGGAGAGCTATCACAGCTTCATGTGGAATAATTTCTTCAGCCATATTGATATCCGCAAGGAGAATGTCAACATCCTCAACGGTAACGCGTCCGACCTCGCGGCTGAGTGCGCACGTTATGAGGAGAAGATCAAGAATATAGGTGGTATCCATCTGTTCCTGGGTGGTATCGGCCCAGATGGTCATATCGCCTTCAACGAACCGGGCTCGTCGCTCACCAGCCGCACTCGCAAGAAAGAGCTGACCACCGACACCATCATCGCCAACAGCCGTTTCTTCGACAATGATGTCAACAAAGTGCCCAAGACGGCCCTCACCGTTGGTGTAGGTACTGTCATGGATGCCAAGGAAGTGCTCATCATGGTCAATGGCCATGGCAAGGCACGTGCCCTGCAGCATGCTATCGAGGAGCCTATCAGCCATATGTGGACTGTCTCGATGCTCCAGATGCACCAGCATGGTATCATCGTCTGCGACGAAGCTGCTTGCGAAGAACTGAAGTTAGGTACGTTCAAGTATTTCAAAGACATCGAGAAGAACAACCTCGATCCGAAGACGCTTCTTTAATGTTAGAAATCTATAATTCGCTGTCTCGATTCAAAGAGACATTCAAACCTCTGCACGAAGGACACGTAGGCATGTATGTCTGCGGACCTACCGTCTACGGCGACGCCCATCTGGGACACGCTCGTCCGGCCATCACCTTCGATGTGCTCTACCGCTATCTGCTGCACCTCGGCTACAAGGTGCGCTATGTGCGTAACATCACCGATGTCGGCCACCTCGAGCACGATGCGGATGAGGGAGAGGACAAGATAACCAAGAAAGCACGCCTCGAGCAGCTCGAACCGATGGAGGTCGTCCAGTTCTATACCAACCGCTACCATCGCGATATGGCCGCGCTCAATGTGCTGCCGCCTTCTATCGAGCCCCACGCCTCGGGACATATCATCGAGCAGATTGCCTTCGTCCAGAAGATCCTCGACAAGGGCTATGCTTATGTCTCCAACGGCTCAGTCTATATGGACGTGGAGAAGTATGCCAAGGATTTTCCTTACGGCAAGCTCTCCGGACGCAATCTCAACGACATCATCGCCGAGACACGCGAGCTCGACGGACAGGCCGAGAAGAAGCATAGCTACGACTTTGCCCTCTGGAAGAAAGCCTCGCCCGAACATATCATGCATTGGCCCAGCCCATGGTCCGAAGGCTTCCCGGGATGGCATATGGAGTGCTCTACCATGGGTACCAAGTACCTCGGCGAGCAGTTTGACATCCATGGCGGCGGCCTCGACCTGATCTTCCCGCACCACGAGGCGGAGATCGCACAGTCCTGCGCTGCGCTCGGCAAGGAGAGTGTCCACTATTGGATGCACAACAACATGATCACTATCGCGGGCAAGAAGATGGGGAAGTCTTACAACAACTTCATCACCCTCGAGCAGTTCTTCAGCGGCAGCCATCCGCTGCTCAGCAAGCCCTTCGGCCCGATGGTCATCCGTTTCTTCATCCTTCAGGCGCACTACCGTTCTACGGTCGATTTCTCTTCCGAAGCCCTCGAGGCAGCCGAGAAAGGCCTCCAGCGTTTGCAGGAAGCCTACGCCCGTCTCCTGAAAATTCAGCCAACGGCTGGTCAATCACCAATCACCAATGACCAATCACCAATAGCAGCGCTTCGTCAGCGTTGTGCGCAAGCCATGGACGATGATCTGAACACGCCTTTCGTCATCGCTGCTCTCTTCGATAGTGTTAAGACGATCAACACCGTTTGGGATGGCAAGGCTACCATCAGCGAGGCGGACCTCAACGAACTGCGTGAGGTCTGGAAGACCTACGCCATCGACATCCTCGGCCTTCGTTTGGAGGAAGAAATGACCAATGACCAATCACAAATGACCAATAAGCAGAAGGCTTTCCATGGCGCAGTAGATCTGTTGTTGGGTATCCGCTTGCAGGCCAAGCAGAACAAGGACTGGCCCACCAGCGATAAGATCCGTAATCGACTCACCGAACTCGGATTCCAAATCAAAGACACCAAAGACGGCTTTGAATGGAGCATCTGAGAGAATGGATAGAGCAATACAAGATACACGGGATAGTGGCAGCCGCTGTCCTGTGTGTTTTGTTGATAGTGCTGATCTGTTGCGTCAGGTGTTCCGGCGAACCGGACATGCCTGCCGGTGAACAAGAACCCACCGAAGACAACCTCGTTGCCTATCCCGGACGTACGTTCAACTACAAGCTGAAGTTCAACGACCTGCAGTCCAAGCAGCATGCTGTGGCTTCGGCCATCGGACTGCCGCGCCCGCCTAAAAACCGTGCAGACGCAGCGTCTATGCGCAAGCAACTGGTGGAGATTAAGACGACCGACAACTATATCGTGGACAGCCTCACCCATTCGGTTCCTTATCTCATCCCTTCCGCCAAGCGCGAGTTGGATGCCATCGGCGCGGAGTGGGCGGACATACTGAGCCGCAACGAGCTGCCGCACTATCGCTTCTATGTCACCTCGGTGCTCCGCACCCAGGAGGACATCCGTTTTCTGCAGCGTAGCGGAAATGTCAATTCGGTCACCCAGTCCTGCCACTGCTACGGTACTACCTTCGACCTCGCGTACATGCGTTATGATAAGGTAACGCGCACGCGCGATTATATGCACGAGGACAATCTCAAACTTGTGCTCGGACAAGTACTGCTCAACCATCAACGCGCAGGGCGCATATTCGTCAAATACGAGGCCAAGCAGTCTTGCTTCCACATCACAGTCCGACAATAAAGAAAAAGCGCCAAACGGCGCTTTTCTCTTTGCTTCTGCTATTCTCGCTTAGAAACGGAAGGTGGCTCCTAACAGGAAGTTGATGCCCTCCGAGTTATAACCGTAGTAGATATCATTCTTACGGTGGATGAAGTTGTTCAGCTGGAAGAACAGCGTCAGGTTCGGTTCAGGCAGCGGACGTACGTTCGTGCCCTTGTCCGCACTCAGCGCCTTGGCTGCACTGCCTACCCACATCTCATATTGCAGTCCCAGGTTCAGTTGCACGGTCGGTGCAAGGCTGTGCTCGCCGTCCGTGGCCAGTGCCTTGCGGGAGCCTGCGAAGTAGTTGTCCGAGTAGAGCGACCAGTGTTTGTCGATGCGGCCGTCCACACGCAGACCCAGTTCCCAATTGGCGCGGTCATACACGGTGGTATCGCCGCTCCAGAAATAAGCGTCACCGTACAGATTGACACGCACGATGTCGCGGTAGTGGTAGTTGATCTGTCCGCCTATCTTTCCGCGCTGGTAGTTGGTGTGTTCGTGTACAAAATCACCCAACGGTCTTTTGATGCTCAGTTTTTCTACCGGTGTGATGGAGTCCGCTGTGGCGATCAGGTAGTCTTCATCCAGCATGTAGGCGTAGCCTCCGTGCAGTTCAATCAGCAGGTCACGGTGGGGACGTATATGCAGTCCGAGTTCCGCATCGATAGGAGTGTATCCCGCACAAGGATGGGTGATGCCGGTGTGGATCAGACTGTAACGGTTCTCCTCCATGTATTCCTGCAGCGAGTGTACGCCCATATGACCTACCACGTCGGCATAGACGGTCATCCATTTCTTGGCCACCTGTGCCTCGAGGTTGATATGCGGTGATGGCGCAAAACTGATGTTTTCCATACCGGATAGATGGTGATGGGGTGTCTGACCGATGTTCATGTCTATATTAACCCCCACGTGCAGTTGGATGCGTCGTCCGCGGTACTCGTAGTAGGGTTCCATCCGTATGTTGTGACGGTTGCGGTAGAGCGAGTCGGGGATGACATCGCCCAGCGAACCGAGTTGCAGGATGTTGTTCTGCACATACAGATGTGCACCCACATGGTGCGCGTCGCTGTGCCAGTCGAAGTCACCGTGTGTACGTATCTGGTGTTCACTCACGGCACCTGGTTTGCTGAAGAGCTTATAGCCCGTCTGCACGCGGTATAGTACGTCCTGTTTGGCATTGGCCTTTACACCCACATAGGCCTCGATGGTCCAGAGCGAAGTTACGTCTCTTGAGCCCCACGATGGGTTCACATAGCTGTTGCTGCCGTTGTAGTAGTCATAGAAATGACCGTACTTATGATAGTAGATGTTCCCGCCGTTCACGCCGAAATACAGATCACAAGTGCTGAAGGGGTGCGTGAACGTCATGCCCAGCTTGGTGCGGCTCAGTGCTCGCAGTCCCCATTGGGCACGGTGATGGGCATAGACGTCGAGGATGCTCTGCTTGCCGTCGTCCAGATGATAACCGAAGTCGAAGAGTGTGTTGGCGTGACCCAGACCTCCGCGTACGTAGCCGTGGTACGGCTGGCCGTTCTGGAAGCGCGTGGGCTGTGATAGCATCGAGTGAACTTCTGCTGTGGGTTGCACCTCCGCTTGATAGTCGGAGTATTCAATCGGCGCAGGTTCCATCTTCGTCTCCACCACCGCAGGCTTCGTGGCAATCTTGCCTGCCGCTTGTATCACCGGTTGGAAATCACGTTCTACGGTCACGCTGCGGTTCAGCGCACTGTCCTGCTGCGCAAAAGAAGCGGTGCTGACCAGCAGCGCACCAATTACCAATAACCTATCACCAATAACCTTTATACTAGTCTTCATCATCCACCTCCTCTTTTTCAACGGGTTGTTCTAATAGATCGAGCTGCTGCAGCCGTTCCGCTACGCGGGCAGGGATATCATCGCCCTTCTGCAGGTAGTTCTGCTGCAGTACAAGCAGGTACTGACGGGCCTGGAAGGTCTCGCCGCGCTGACGGTAGATGTCGCTCAGCAGGATGAGTGCACGGGCCAGCCAGTATTGTTGCTGCGTGTTCATCTGCGTGAAGCGCATCACCTCGGCTTCCGCTTCGTCCGCTTGGCCCAGTTCCATGTAGCTCTGAGCCAACAGGTATTCGGCTTCGGCTCCCTGTGCCGTACGCACCTCTTTGCTCAGGGCCTTCAGGTCGGCTTGCGCCTTCTGCCACTGGCTTAGACTGACGTACGCCTTGGCGCGGTTGTACTGCGCCTCGATGCGCGTCTCCTCGTCGGTCGAGCTGTCACTTAGTATTTGATCGGCGATGTCAATAGTGGCCTGATGACGCTTGAGCTCGGCGCTGCAGCGCAGTATGCCGAGACGTGCCATCGTCGCGTGCTCGTTGTTGGAGGCCAGGGCGTTCAGGCGGTAGAAGGCTTCCAGCGCAGTATTGTAGTCGCCCTTGTCGTAGCTTATCTCCGCTACGCGCATCGACGCTTCTTCCTGGTACGGGTTGGCATTGGCCTCTGCCAGGATCATGTATTGGCCGAGCGCCTCGCTGGTCTTGCCCAGACGGTAATACGAGTCTGCCAGGAAGTAATGCGCGGTGGTGCAGTAGCGTCCGCCGGTGCAGTATTGGCTGATATAGTTGCTCAGCGACACCGTAGCCTTCTGGTAGGCCGACTGCATGTATTGCATCTCTGCGGCAGCGAAGAGCAGACTGTCCTCCTGAGTGGTGACGGTCATGTTTATCTTCGCGAGGTTCTTTGTATAACTCAGGTATTCATCCACGCGTCCCTGCTCCACATAGAGTGCCTGCAGTGCCTCCAGCGCGGTATAGGCCTCTTCCGTAGCAGGATATTTCTCGATGGTACGCCGGTAGGCGGCGATGGCTTCGTCTGTCTGTCGCAGATTGCGGTAGAGCATGGCGCGCTCCAGCGACGCCTTGCGTGCCAGGGTCGAGTGCGGATAGCTGTTGAGCAGCTGTTCGTAGGTCACGATGGCACCGCGCTCGTCGTCCTGCTGCAGTTGGGCACGGGCAATCTCGTATAGGCCGTCGTCGGCATAGTCCGACTTGGGATAGCGGCTCACCAGCGAACGGAGTACAGATATCTTCTCTCCGTACTTATGCTGCAGTCCCAGTGCGTAGCCGCGTTGGAACAGGGCGTAGTCCGCACCGGCTGCCTGCATGTTGCTTACTTGCGAATAGTAGGCGATGGCCTGCGTGAAGCTGCGGCTGTTGAAGTAGCAGTCACCGATGCGGTTGAGTGCATCGGGATAGGTCGGCTCGGTCGCGAGAGCTGCATCGATATAGGTGATGAATGCCTCGCGTGCCTGCTCGTATTTGCCCTGCGAGAAAGCGCAGTAGCCCCGTAGGTAGAGCGCGAGGGTGTAGTTGTCCGAACGCTTCGCATCTACGCGGGCGAAGAAGCGGCTCAGGTCGCGTTCGCAGGCCTCGTAAGCTTTCAGACGATATGCCGCCTCCGCACGTACGTAGTAGGCTTCGGTGGTATATAGGTCCGACTCGTTGGCATGGTCGATCACTTGGGTCATCCATTCGGTCGCGGGTTGCATCTTGCCCTGCAGGAAGCAGTCGGCACCGAGTTGGTAACGCAGGTACTGTTTGGTCTCCAGCATCTTCGGCGTAGGATGGTCCAGCGAGTCGAGCGTCGCGATAGCGGCAGCGTAGTTCTTGCTCTGCATGAGTGCGTCGGTCAGCAGACGATAGATCTTCGGCTCGTATTTCGAACCTGGGAACGAGCGCAGGAAGTCGTTGAAGGCCTTGGCCGATTCGCCCAGTGCACTCGACGACTGGTAGGTGCAGAGCGTGTAGTTGTAGCTCGCCTCCTCGGTGATAGCCGGTGTCAGACGGAAGTTGGCTGCGGCTTGATACGAGAGTTTGGCCTGTTCGGGCTGACCGGTCTTGACGTAGGCGTTACCCAGCGTCATGCAGGTGGCTTCCGACAAGGTGTCTTGTGCCAGCTTGACCTGCTTGAGAGCGGCTATCGCCTCTTGGTACTCGCCCATTTGGTACTGCGCCGCACCCATCATGTACATGTCGTTGCGCAGCAACTCTTCGCCTTGCTCCTTCGCGGTCTTCTGATACTTGCTCAGGTAGGTCACGGCCTGACCGTAGTCCTTGCGGGCGAAATAGATCTCACCCAGCATTCTGTACAGTTCTGTGTTGCCGAGGTTCTCCGGTTGTTCGCTCAGCAGTGCCTTGGCGCGCGTCTCCACCTCGTCATACTCGCCCTGGGCAAAATAGATCTGCGTGAGGTAGTAGGGGATAGTCTTCTTGTATTCCGTTACATCTTGTAGTTGCAGCAACGCCGGCAGTGCCTTCTCGTAGTGCCCCTGCTTGTACATACAGTAGGCGTAGTAGTAGGCCGCACGCGTGCGGTAGCGGTTGTCCTGCTTGCTGAGCAGTGCAAAGTAGATGGAGGCACGTTGGTACTCCTGTTGCATCAGGTAGGCGTAGCCGCGATAGAACGAGTAGTCGTCGCTATGGCTGCGGCTCAGTGCCTTCACGTCTATCGGCTCCATGATCTTCAGAGCCTGCTTGTAATGCCCTTTCTCCACCTGCAATATACCCTGCATCAGCTTTACTTCGTCCTCAAAGGTGGTGTAGGGATAGGTCTGCAGATAGTTCTTCAGATCTGCCTGCAGCTGTTTGTCCCTCTTCGGGAAGCGTGCCGCCAGAGCGTTGTAGTCTTGCTCCATCGCCGTCGTCTGGGCATAAGCGCTGAGACTCAGAAAGGCCAAAATCGTAATTACGTAATTACGTAATGACGTCATAATTCTTAATTTTTAATTCTTAATCTTTAATTCCAAATCGGCTTATCGTGCCAGTTTGATCTCATTCCACATCTCCAGTAGCATCTCTTGTGCGTCGCCTGCGTCATGCATCAGAGCGCATCGACGGATGGTGCTCAGGTCGGGATAATAGACGGGGTTGAGGTGTAACGCGTGCGGGTCAAGCATCTCGCCGTCCTCTGTGGCGATCGGTTCGTCGCCGAAGAAATAGCTGGCATCCACAGCGTCCGGCCACTCCTCATCGTCGTTCAGCTCGTCCAGTATTTCTGCAGCAGCGTTGCGGCCGCCTACGCAGGATACATAGCCGATCTCATCCATGTTAGCCAGCGCATTGTCGGCACGGCACATATAATCGATGAAGTAGGTGGCTGCTTTCACGTTCTTGGCGTACTTGGGGATCACCCAGCCGTCAAACCACACGTTCGAACCTTCTTCAGGTACGATATAGTCGAGCAGCACTCCCATCTCTTCGGCCTCTTCGATGGCAAATTGGGCATCGCCCGACCAGCTCAGGTTGAGCCATGCTTTGCCTTTGGTCATCTCTTCCTTACCGAAGTCCACTTCCCATCCGCATATCTGCTTCTTGGCTTGCAGCAGCACCTCTTTCACGGCCTCCACACGCTCGCGGGTAATGTTGCGTACCAGCTCGTCACGGTTCACCGTGCCGGCTTCCAGCTCCTCGCGGAAAGCGTAGAGCACCAGCACCGAATAGACGTCGCGGAAGGCGTCCTTCATCAGGATGCGGTTTTCAAATTTCGGATCAAGCACTGCTCCCCAGCTGTGCAGGTCGTCTGCGTTGACGTATTGTGGGTTGTAGATGAAGCCCGTCGTGCCCCACATATAACCTACGGTGTAGTCGCTCACCTTCAGGTCTGCACTGGGGGACATCTGCTGGAACTTGTCCAGTACGAACGGAGAGATGTTGTCGAAATACCAGATGCTATCAGCAATCAGTTCTTTCTGTATCGGCAGCAGTAGGTCCTTCTTCAGCATGCGTTCGATGATGTACTCCGACGGACAGAACACGTCGTAGTCCTCATGACCTACTTCTATCTTGGTGAGTGCGGTCTCGTTGATGTCGAAGGTCTCATAGACGATCTCCACCTTCTCGCCTGTCTGCTCGAAATACCACTTCTCGAAATCGGCTTTCACATCCTCGTTGATGTAGTCGGCCCAGTTGAGCACCTTGAGTTGGTGCGCGCGGTCAGCACCGCCGCATGCACTCAAAATCATGGCTGCCAGAGCCATTACTGCAAAGCAAAGTTTTTTCATTTTTCTTCTTGTTTTTTATTACGTATATTGATGTAGATTAATACAGCCAGCATGACCATCAGGATGATGGTGAAGAGCGGACGCAGTTCCGGCGTCAGTCCGCCCTTGCGTGCGTCCGAATAGATAAACGTACTCAGTGTCTCCAGTCCGCCGCTTCCCTTGGTGAAGAATGTCACGCCGAAGTCATCCACCGAGAGGGTGAGGGCCAATATGAAGCCGCTCAGCATGCCCGGCCATAGTTCGGGTAGCATCACCATGCGCAGTGCCTGCGCAGGCGTGGCACCCAGGTCGAGTGCTGCCTCGTAGGTGTTGGGGTTCATTCTGCTCAGGCGTGGCAGCACACTCAGCACCACGTAGGGCGTACAGAACACCACGTGGGCGATGCAGACGGTGGCCAGTCCTTGACTGAAACCCATGGCTACGAACAATAGGAAGAGGGATATACCCGTAATGATGTCAGGGTTGATCATCGGCACCGAGTTGAGGAAACTGACTATCTTGCGCTGACGTGCCCGCATGTTAAAGAGTCCGATGGCAGCCAGTGTGCCGAGCAGAGTGGAGCAGAAGGCGGCTATCAGGGCGATGACTACCGTATAGATGATGGCACTGTTCAGGCCTGCATCGGCTTTGCCGGAGAAGAGGTTGGCGTAGAGTTGGAACGAGAAGCCCGTCCAGTTACCCAAGATCTTGCTCTCCGTGAATGAGAACACGGCTATCAGTGCAATCGGTGCGTAGAGCACCACCAGTAGTAGCCATAGATAGGCTTGCGAACCGATATGCCGACGTAGGCTGACGCGCTTGCGGCGTAGCATCTCCTGCTGCACCGAAGACAGGGTGCGTTCCTTGCGGCGGTCGTGTATCGTGATAGCACCATAGACGAGTCCTGCGCCCAGTAGCAGTGCTGCCATTATCCATCCCATCCAGGCGATCGTACGCGAGGGGCGCTCGGTGGCCTGACGGACGTAGGTCATGAAGGCATTACGTCCGTTCTGTACCAACACGCGCTGACTGCGGTTCTTCGATTCTTGACTGTTGCGCCAGATGGTCCAGACGATGCCCGCGTCGTCGGTGTAGCTATACGTACTGTCTCCCCAAGCGCGCAGCGCCTCTGTGCCCTCGCGCGCGACGACGAAGTCGAGGGCGGATAGCTGACTCAGGTCCGACTCGACTGACGGCTGAAGATGTATCGTGATCTTCTCCGTCGAGAACGATGCGGGGAACGTGTCGATGAGTGCCACCTCTCCCGTCTTACCCACCTTGACGGTATAGCTTAGGTTGCTCTGCGCAAACGCGCTGAGGCTCAGTGCTAAAAGGATAGATAGAACAATATGATTCTTTATACTTTTCACTTTCTACAAAAAACTTCTCTAAACTCTAAACGATGGTTTCGCCATCATTGGCATCATGTTCGCCAAAGAAGGATGTGACACCGATGATGATGAGTAGTACCAGACTCAGTACGGCACCGTAGTTGAGCAGGTCGGTGGTGGTGATGTAGTCCTGAATCAACGAACCGAACAATTTGATGTTATTATGCGTCAGCAGTTCAGCGATGGCGAAAGTAGAGACGGTAGGCATAAATACCATCACTATGCCGCTATATACGCCGGGAAGCGACAGCGGTACGATCACTTTCCAGAAACACTGGATGCGGTTCGCACCCAGGTCCTGCGCCGCCTCTACCAGCGAGGTGTCCATCTTCTGCAGTGTGTTGTAGATGGGGTAGATCATGAAGGGGAGGTAGTCGTAGCACAGACCGAACAGCAGTGCGCCTTCGCCCAGCGGAAGTCCGCACATGTTAAACAGTTCGACGGTAGCTACGGTACGCAGCAGGAAGTTGATCCACATCGGTAGGATAAACAGCATTGCCATTACCTTGGGCGTACGAAAATCCGCCGTAGCCATGATATACGCGGCGGGGTAACCCAGCAGCAGGCAGATCAGGGTGTTGAGCACCGCAATCATCAGCGAATACAGAAAAGTCTGTATCGCCTCGCTATGGGTGAAGAACTTCGCGAAGTTATGCAGCGTGAAATGACCGTCGATATCGGTCAGGGCATATACTCCCACCAGGATCAGCGGCAGTATGACGAATAACGCCATGAAGAGCACATAGGGCCATGCCCACGTCCGCCGTGAAGAGAATATTTGAACAAGTTTGCTCATCTATCAGTTCCTTTCTCCTCTCCCTCTTGGGAGGGGGCGGGGGTAGGCTTGTCTATTTTTATGTCCTTCGGCTTGATCACAATGCCCACCCGGTCGCCGTCGTCCCAGACGTCGTTGGTATTTACGTAGAGGTCATAGCCCTCGTCTGTACGGATGGTCAGGTGGTAGTGGTTGCCCTTGTAGAGGATGAAATGTACCTCGCCGGAGAGCGTTCCCTCTTCCTCGTAGTCCTGCAGGTCGATGTCGCGGAACTTCACGCGTACCTGTACCTTGTCGCCGGCTTCAAATCCCTCGAGTTGCTTCTCTTCTACATCCCACTCGGCTTCCAGGAAGCGTACCTTGCCGTTCTTCATCACTTCACCCTCGAAGTAGTTGTATATATAGTGCTCCTTGCGCATGATCTGAATGTCCTCCGGGCGCACCAACATGCCCACTTCGGTACCAGGCAGAAACTCATGGTAGTCCTGGATGAGGAACTCATAGCCGTCGGGGGTCAGCACACGCATCTCATAGTGCACACCCTTGAAGATACAAGTCTGTACTTCGCCATACCACTTGGTGAACTTACCCTTCGGTACGCGGTCCTCATAGTCGTCATCTTCCTGACCCAGAATTTTGCCGCGTTTCTCGTCTTCTCTGCGCCAAACGTAGATATCTTCGGGGCGGATTACCACTTCCACGGGGTTGTTCTGTCCGAATCCGGTGTCGATGCAGTCGAACTCCTGTCCGCAGAACTCCACGCGCTTGTCGCGTATCATTGTGCCGCTTAGAATGTTGCTCTCGCCGATGAAGTCGGCTACGAAGCAGTTCTGCGGCTCGTTGTAGATATCGGTGGGTGTACCTATCTGCTGTATTTTACCTTCATTCATCACCACAACGCGATCGCTCAGCGTGAGCGCCTCCTCCTGGTCGTGGGTCACATAGATGAAGGTAATGCCCAGTTTCTCGTGCAGCTCTTTCAACTCGATCTGCATATCATGACGCATCTTCAGGTCGAGTGCCGACAGCGGTTCGTCCAGCAGCAGCACCTCGGGTTCGTTCACGATGGCGCGGGCGATGGCTACACGTTGCTGCTGGCCACCGCTCAGGGTGTCCACTTCACGTTCTTCGTATCCCGTCAGGTTGGCCATCTTTAGGGCGCGGCGCACTTTCTTCTTGATAGTCTCCGGGGCCTCTTTCTTCAGTTTTAGGCCAAAGGCTACGTTGTTGAATACGTTCAGGTGGGGGAACAGGGCGTATTTCTGAAACACCGTGTTCACCGGACGTTTGTAGGGGGGTGTCTGTGTCACGTCTTCTCCCTTCAGCAGGATGACGCCTGACGAGGCTACCTGAAAACCGGCGATGCAACGCAGCAATGTTGTCTTGCCGCAGCCCGATGGGCCCAGGATGGTCACAAACTCACCTTTCTTGACCTGCAGACTTACGTCGTTCAGGGCATACTTGCCGTCTTCGAACTGCTTCGAGACGTGGTTCACTTCGATGATAAAATCCGTTTTTGCCATTTCTTACTGGTGTGCACACGTGTGCGTAGGTGCGCAATGCGCAATTTGGCCGCAAAATTACTACAAATATTTGGAATACACAAGGATTTTACAATAAAAAAGAGAAAAATCGCCCCGAAGAGCGATTTTTCCTGTCTGTTGGTTGTCCGCTTACTTGACCTGCTGGCCTTCGAGCGTGAAGAGATGGCCGTCACGCAGGATATAGAGTATGCCGTTGCGTAATATCTTGCGTGCTGCTGGCGTTTCCGCTTCTGTCTGCGGGATGTCCATCGCAGGGCTGCATATGGTGTTGACAATCGACGTGGGTTGTATAGATCCCTTGTTCGCACCACTGTAGAGGTATTGGTCGCGATAGTTGAGGTCGTTCGTCTGATTGCCGCTGCCGTCGTTCCATATGATCTTCCATGTGTTGTTGATGGTACCGGCGTCGGATGGAATGGTGAACTTATAGTTGTCGTTGCCCAGCGCCTCGGCTTTCTTGCCCGGCCAGCCGCCGCATACCTGTACGGTTTGGCCCGTCCCGGTGTGCCATATATAGCAGTAGATAGTCCCGCCGAAATCACTCGATTTGTGGAAGAACACCGCGTGCTCGTCGGCGTTGGTCAGACACGGTTCCACCGGCTCCGTGCTGCTGCCGCCGCCCTGTTCTTCGGTCTTCTCCATCTCTGTTCCATCCCAGGTGGGGTTGGGGATGTTACGGGCTGTAGAGGTGTAGATATATTTGCCGTCGTTGCCTATCTTGCCCGGAGCAGGGGTCTTGCTGGTTGAGAGCACATAGACGCGCAGGTTGCCCTTGCCGCTGCAACTCACACTCAGCGAACCGTTGCTTACGGTCTTTACATCACCGGTCACGCAGTCGGTGTACGTGCCATTAGGAATGCTGCTGAACGTAGCTCCGCCGGAGATGCATACGAGCGCATAACTATCCGTCGTGTCGTCCGTATAGCGGCGTTTGAAGGCGAACGAACCGCTGCAGCCGTCCACGGAGTATTGTCCTTTACGCAGCGCGGGCACGGCCATTCTAATCTTGCTCAGGCGCTGAATATGTTGCGCCAGCGGGTGGGAGAGAGAGGCTGCCATGTTGCCGGTAGCGGAGTTGTACTCCGCAAAGTCCGTGGTGTTGACTGTTCCTTTGATGTATCCGCCGAAATAGGCGCGACCCGACTCATACAGCGATATGTTGGTGCCTTGGTCAATCAACTTGCCTTTCTGAAACTCCACTTCCGAACCATAGTACAGACACGGAATACCGCGATGGGTGAACATCAGACTCAGGTTCTCCGCCCATGTGTCCTGACTACCGCTAAAACGCTTCTCCTGCGGTGCATGATCGGGCGCATAGTCATGCGAATCGACGTACACTACGTTCCAGGTAGCATCGTTATAGTATTTGTCGTTCGACGGTTTGGCTATGTTCCATGCCTCAGCGGCCGTGGTAAAATTCCAGTGTTCGGTGAAGTCAATTACGTGCAGTCCCGATGCTTGCGAATAGTCGGGTGTATGGTAGTTGTTGCCATTGAGCAAGGCGTTCTGCGAGGTGCGCTGACCACTCAGTCCGCCGCCGTCGTCCGTGGCCTGCTGCCAGCATGCCTGCCAGTTGGGGTGCGACGTGCAGGGCGACCCCTCCGGTTCACTCAGGCTGTTCCACGACGAGGCGTTGGTGTCCCACGCGTACGTGCGGTTCTCTGCCCAGGTGTAGTAGAACGGACTCAGACAAGAGTGGTCGCGGTAGAGGATACTATTGTAGCGTGCGCACACCTCTGCGAACATATAGAATGGTGTCCCGCCGCGCATATCGGCTGCTGCCTCACCGGCTGCCCTGAAGGCCGGAATGAACGCTTTGTTGAAGGCCAAACGGGCGATATGACCGCCTGTGTCAATTCGAAATCCGTCCACGCCCATGTTGATAAACGTCGTGTAGCACTGTACGAGGTAGTTGTAGACGGCAGGGTTCTCTGTGTTCAGATCCACGCAATCGCCTGCTATCTGGGCAAACCAGCGGTTGGGGTCATCCCAGTTGAAGTTACCGTAGTGATGCCAGTAGTTATGGGTGTCGGCTGTACTTTTCATCTGGCTCAAGCGCGCCTGATACTGCTGGCTGCCGGGCAGAGAGGCGTAGTTGTCGGGCAACTTGCCGCCTGCCGATTGCGTATAGGGGACCATACACTCGTCCAGCTGACTCTGGTCTTTGGTCCAATCGCGGGTGAAGAGTTTGCAGAGGTTGGCCTCTCCGAAATTACCGGTGTGGTTGAGCACGATGTCGAGGATGATCTTCATCCCCTTGGCGTGCGCGGCATTGATGAGCGATTGGAAGCTGACGTCCTCCGACTCATAGCGATGATCTACCTTGGAGAAATCATGTGCATGATAGCCGTGATAATCATATCCCGATGCGTTCTCCACTACCGGGGTAATCCAAATGGCGGTAAAACCCAGTGCCTTGATATAATCGAGTTTCTCAATGAGACCTTTGAAATCGCCTCGCCACGCCGGATCGCCGGCATTCTTGGCTTGGTTCTCCCAGCATTGTACGTTGTTGCTTGGATCACCGTCGTAGAAGCGCGTCGTGATCACAAAATAGATCTGCTCGTCCCGGAAGTCGGTGCGAGAGGGGAAGAACGTGTCGGCCAGCAGGGGCACAAGGGTCATCATCAGACCCGTTAGCAGGAGGGATGTTCGTTTCATGGCTTGTCTTATTGTTTGTCTTGTTGATTCGTGTTGTCCGCTTGCCGCTTTTCCGGACGGACATGCTTGAAGAGCAGGTTGACGGTCATCACCGCGGCGGTGCCTGCGATCGCTTCGGCGAACATACCATAGCCGCACAGACATCCGATGGCGGCGGCACACCAAACGGTGGCTGCAGTGGTCAGACCCTTAATGGTGTCGCCGTGCTTGAAGATAATACCGGCTCCTAAGAAACCAATGCCGGATACCACTTGGGCGATGATACGTGAGTTGTCACCGCCGATGATTGAGGGCGACATCAGCACGTAGAGGGTACTACCGATGGCGATCAGCGAAATGGTGCGCGTACCTACCACCTTGCCGTGCCACTCGCGCTCCAGGCCGATCAGGTAACCCAGTGCCATCGCCAGCACGAGTTTGGTGAGCAGCGACAACCAGTCTGTTTGCAGAATTGTTTCCATGTCAAATTGCTATTTTTGCCGCAAAATTACAGCTTTTTTTCGAAATATGCAAGAAAAAACGAAAGGGGGTGAATTTTTTTTGGCACGGTATTTGCAAAGTGTAAGATGATTGTTTGTTTTTTAAATAGTATTTGTTATGAAAAATGTAATTAATCGCGCCCTTGCGGCAGAGAAAAAGTTATTTGTTTTGGCGCTGAGCGCCGTCTTCGTAGCTAACCTGAGTGCACAGGAACAGAAAAAGGATTTTGAAGGCAAGAAGCTGAGTAAAGAAGAGCGTGTGGAACTGGACGTGAAGCGTCTGAGCCACGAACTGCTCTTGAGTGACGAACAGGTAGAGAAGTTTGCCGCCACCTATCGCGAATATGCCAAGGAACTCGATCAACTCTTCGAGAAGAACATGCCGAAGAAGGAGTTCGAGCCGGGTAAGGAACTCAGCGACAAGGAGTTGGACAAACTCGCCAAGCAGCGCTTTGAGGGCTTTAAGGCGCTGGCGGATCTGCAAGCGAAGTTCTACGATAAGTTCCGCAAGGATCTGAGTGCGCGCCAGGTGGAGAAGATCATGGAATTCCGCGCACCGTTCGGAGGCAAACATTGCTGCGGCAAGCAATGTGGCAAGCATGAGGGCAAGAAGTGCGAGAAGCATCAAGAAGCCATCCGCAAGCATATGCAGGCAGGTGGACGTGACGGTTTCCCTCCGCGCGGACCGCGTCCTGAGGAAGCTCCCAAGGAGAAATGAGCAAGCCAACAAAAAGGCACCTCGTAACGGAGGTGCCTTTTTTGTGGTATATAAGGCCTATTTGAGGCGCAGAAAACCTATTCCGAACCGTTCTACCGCAGCGCGTTCCAAGTCTTCACGTACCGACGGGTCGGCAATGCTGATCAGCGCCTTGGCACGCTCGGCCAGGGGGAGGTTGCGCAGATAGACGATACCATGTTCCGTGGCGATATACTGCGCTTGGAAACGGGTCGTGACCACGCCGGCACCCGGGGCAAGCCGAGCCACTATCTTCGACTGACCCTTACTCGTCATACTGGGCAGTGCGATGAAGCACTTACCGCCTTCCGACAGCGCTGCTCCGTACATGAAGTCGTGTTGTCCGCCTACGCCGGAGATAATAGTCTCGCCGATGGAGTCGGCACATATCTGTCCCGTCAGATCCACCTCCACGGCGGAGTTGATGGCCATTACGCGGGGATTCTGGCGGATGATCTGCGGGTCGTTGGTCCAGGCTACGTCGCGGAACACGAAATCGCGGTTGCCGTCGATGAAGTCGTAGAACTGCTTCGAGCCCAATGCCAGGCTGCCTACCGACTTGCCCGGAAGCACTTTCTTCAGACTATTGTCAATTACGCCGCTCTCCAGCAGAGGGAGCACTCCATCGGTGATGGCCTCGGTATGCAGTCCCAGATGCTTGTGGTCACGCAGCGCGTTGATGACGGCATTGGGAATGCCGCCTACCCCTATTTGTATCGTCGCGCCATCGGGTATCTCTGAGGCCACGTAGTTGCCGATGCGAGTCTCAATCTCGTTGGGCACAGGTGTCGGCACTTCTATGAGTGGCACGTCGCCTCGGCACATGGCAGTGAGCCGGCTCACATGGATGACCGGGTCGCCAAAGGTGCGCGGCATATATTTGTTCACCTGCGCGATCACCACGCGCGAGCACTCGGCACCAGAGAAAGCTATGTCGGCCGACACGCCAAACGAGCAGTAACCTTCCTCGTCGGGTTCGCTCACATTGAGGAAGGTCACATCCACCGGTATCTGGCGGCTGCGGAAGAGGAAGGGCACCTCGCCCAGGAAGGCGGGAATGGTGTCTGCCACGCCCTCGCGCATGGCACGGCGCAGGGTGTTGGGCACGAATATCGACAAGGCGCGGAACGAATCCATCAGTTCGCGTTTAGCATAAGGAGCATCCTCCGGGAGCACGCCGAAGCCCGAGATCAACTTGACGTCACGCAGTTCGGCTGCGCGGGCCGTCAGTGCGTTCAGCAGAACGGTAGGGATACTCGTGCTGCCTTGTATGACGATGGTGTCGCCCGAGCGTACGTGGCTCACCGCCTCCGCGGGACTAACATACTTGATAGGAGTCTTTGGGTTCATAGGGATCGTATTGACTGAAATCTTCGTTGAACTTGCTTAATCGTTCTTCCAACTGCTCGTATTGGTCTTCGCGTATTGAGGAAGCGCATCCGCGCATGCCTTCGCGTTTGGCTCCAGTACTCTCCAGGGCGATAGCCGACACGCCGTAGTAGATGAGTTTGTTGACGAGTTTCTTGCCCGACCAGTCGCGGTAGCCGAAGGTGAAGAAGAAGCCGTCGCCTACCTCGCGTCCATCGGCATCTTTGTCGTAGACGATATGGAAACCGTTGCGCTGCATGATCTCCTTAATACGATGCGCGCGGCGTGCGTACTCGCGGGTGTTCTCCACGTAACGTATCTTCCCCTCGCACGCCGCCTGCAGCATCGCCGCCATGCCGTACTGCACGGAGTGGGTGACACCGCTGGAGAGGGCGTAGAGGAAGACGTAGGCGAAGCTCTGGAGCAACTCGCCGTTGTTGTGCAAGCGCTGGCCGAGGGCGGGGTAGGTGCGTTTGGCCAGCACAGGGTCGATGGCTACGAAAGCGGCACGCTGACCGGCGTAACTGAAGATCTTCGAGCAGGAGATCATCTGAATGCAGTTGTGCGTATAGTGTCCCACCGACGGTTGGTACGGCTCCGAATACGGATTACCTCTATCGGGATCGCGGAAGTCCATGTTGATATACGCCAGGTCTTCCAGTACGATGGCGTCGTACTGCGTGGCTAGTTCACCGATAGTCCTGAGTTCCTCATCTGTCAGGCACGCCCAAGTGGGGTTGTTCGGGTTGC
>Ga0310786_10000109_pt1 | contig 130488 bp, 95 predicted proteins | sample AusTroGonzalo_MG_FD_203881 | JGI IMG/M metagenome (GOLD analysis project Ga0310786, IMG submission 203881) | Bovine rumen microbial communities from tropical cattle in Woodstock, Queensland, Australia - Gonzalo_03 (v2) (version 2) | ecosystem: Host-associated > Mammals > Digestive system >...
AATCACGATGCGGCCGTACGTGCAGCCATCGTCTACTCCCTGTTCAGTAGCTGCAAAGCGGCGAAGATAGAGACCAGGGCTTGGCTGGAGGACATCCTCACGCGCCTGCCAGGCTATCAGGGAGATCTGGCCAGCCTACTCCCCGGCAACTGGCAGCCACTGACTGCGACTCGCAGCGAGTAGCATGCAACTTAACGTTAGTAGCAGCAACTTACCGTCACTTACGGCAATGTCGCTGCTACTCGCATGTAGTAACGTGTCACTTACACGTACTTCCTCGGATGCTTACTCAGTAGCTTCGAGACCTCCAACTTCAACTTTGGAAGATCGTTAATTACGATTTTCCACATTACATCATCCGTCACTGCTGCATAGTCATGTATCACCCTATTGCGGGTAGCGATGATTGCACGTACGTTGGAGATCTCTACATCCGGACATTCCTTGTTGATTTTGCTGGCGGCCTCTCCAATAATTCCGATATTCCTCTCAACTGCACGGCGCAACATCAGATTTTTCGTATACTCGTCAAACCTTTTAGGAACAAGTTCAAAGAAATAATATATTTCATCACTTGCAGTATTGATGTCAAATAGATGCGCCTTAAGATGCCGTTCTATATACTAGTTGTTTAGTTTCGTCGAGCTCCTCTTTAAAATATGGATTCTTGATGGCGTTATATTCAACAAGGTCAACGGGACGTTTGAGTAAATCTTCCAAAGCAAACTTAAAATTGAAATAATTCTCACCATAAGCCAACAGAGGAAGGGCGTCACGGTCAAAAACAACAGTGAAATCCACATCGCTGTTTTTGTTGAATTTGTTGGTAAGGATTGAGCCGAACACAAACAACTGCACTACTTTGTGTTTTTCACAAAGAGCAATTATTTGGTCCATATTTCTCCGTATCAGACGCATGACAATGCAAAGATGCAAAGAAAACGGGAGAAGTCCAAAAGAAGTGGTACCCCGGGCGCCGGTCAGGGCGCCTGGGGTAAAAAGAGTTAACTAAATAGAACTTGCAACGGTAGGAAGCACATCTCCGACGACGGTATAATTACTTGCGCCACCGCCTAAGCATCGTGCTGCTGTAACATCAGAATCAGAAGAAATAGTTGTTGCACTATCATTATAATAAATCTTGGTTCCTGACTTGATCTTGCAGTTTGTAAAGGTGTATGTTACTGAATTGTTTGAATTATTACAGAACAAAGCGGCAGCACCCTGCCCGTTTTTAGCTGCTCGGGCAGAACCGCCGACCTTACAATTCTCCAATTCAATAGGACCTGTATAAGCATAACCAATGATACAACCGGTGTAAGCAAACGGGGATGAAGACCGAGAAAGAAGCGTTCCATTAAACTTCACGTTTGAAACCTTGCTCGCCGTGCACAAGCCAATCACTCCACCGCATATATTACGGTGATAATTGCCGTCAACAGTGCCTATACCACCTGTTAGATAGGGGCGGACGTTTTGAGCGGTACAGACACATCCGTCGGGATTATTCTCAGTATATGCCACAACGCCACCAATACAGCAGCGGAGCGCAGCATAAATCCTGAGGGTGCCGGAGCTGGAGCAATTGGTAAAGGTTTTTCCGGTTATAGTGTTCCACCCACCATTCAGTGCTTCGCTACTGCTGCTTGCTCCCATTCCGGCAATACCGCCGAAGCAGGACCAGTACTTGGGCTTATTAGCGCTGTCGGCAGCTGCCAAATCGCCAGCTGATTCTTTAGTATAAACCCATCCAACGTTCTCACATCCGTTGATGGTCTGAGTGCCGGAAGCAGTCCAGCCGCCGATGATACCGCCTCCGAATACCTGACCACTTTGAGTCAGTGAAAGACTAGTAAATTTGATATCACTTGCATTGTAGGTATTGTCAAAGGAGGAGGTTACCGCGCTCATGCCGATGATACCACCCACGTAAACTTTCTCCCTGGTGTTATCCTTGATTTCAATATCATCGTAATCAGTCTCTCCATCAGGAATCAGGCTCTTGGCATAGGCGAAATCCGATGCTGCGCTGAAGGTATAGCCGCAGACACCGCCGACGGCTACTTTGGTACTTGCTGAATTCTCAAGCAGGACAGCCTTGTTGTAATTGTAGGTAGTGCTGTTGCCGGTAAAGGTATTGGCGCCACTTGCAGAACCAACCACACCGCCCATTCTGACACCTGCTGTACCATCCGTACCGGTACCAGTATTAGTGATGTTACCGAGATTGTAGCATCCGGTATAGGTGGTGGTGCCACCAGTTGACCATGCGACGACACCGCCGATGGAGATGGAGGAACATGCACCGGAATTCTGTACTGCGCCTTTGTTGAAGCAGGAGGTTACGGTAGTGTTGCCCTTGTTATTGGAAATGACACCGGCGAACTGGCCGTCCTGCCTGGAATTGGTGCCAGAAGTTGCAGTATTGGTAATGGTTCCTCCGGCAAGGGAGTTGGTACCGTTGGAGCAACGGGTGAGGTTACCCTCGCTGATACCCACCACACCGGCAACGTTGATTTCACTCTTGTAAGTGGAGCCGTTGTTGGTAATATTACCTGTGTTGTAGCAATCAGTTAAATCAGCAACACTGTGCGCTGCCACACCGGCGATGTTCATATGGTAAGAAGTGCCGTTGGAACCTGAGCCCTGGCTGTAGTTGTTTACGACATTACCCGTATTGGAAGCATTGCTTACGTCGTTGCCGGCATATCCGATAATGCCGCCCACATAGTTGTTCCTGGGAATAGTGCAACCAGCAGCAACTGTAACGTCGCCAGCGTTGGAAGCACCGGTAATGGTGCCGCCGCCTGCAGCAATGGAACTGCCGCCAGAGGCCATGCCGACGATACCGCCCACATAGGAATGATAACCGGCAACATATCCATTAACCGCGATGTCGCCGTTGGCGGTATTGGTGCCGTTGGATACAGTGCCACCGGCAAGATAACCGACAATGCCGCCGAGAGCCATCATAGATTCGTGAAGTTCGGTAACGGTGATAGGAGCGTTGTTGGTGCCGTAGATGTTGCCGCCAAGATGCTGGCCCACAAGACCACCCGCATACATATACTGGGAACTGCTCACGGTAGAATTGAAGACAATGGAACCGGTATTGGTAACATTGTTGTTCAATGAGTATCCGCTGTCGGTAGTGTTGGAGAACACACGGCCCACAATACCACCCACGGACGGCGGACGTTTGGTGTTCTGTCCGGAGAATGTAATAGTGCCGGAGTTGCCGCCACCGTAAATCTCTGCCCCAGTCACTGCACCGGCAATACCGCCAATGTATAGCTGTCCTTCGGAAGATTGGCTCTGGCCAAAGTTGATGGCTCCGCTGTTGGTGCAACTGGTGGCAAGGACAGCGCCGGACATGTACCCGATAACACCGCCGAAGCATAGATATGAGTTAGTTCCCTGTGTCATGCTGCCACTTGTGGCTATAGTCATGGCGTTGGAGCAGGAGGTTACGGCTTTTGTGGAATAACCGACCACGCCACCAACGTACAGGCCGCCGCTGTGGCTTGCGTTGGAAACAGTCAGCGTTCCGCCGGTGGAGCTACAGTTTTCAAGGATGATATCACTTTGAACGTTATGGGCCACTACACCGCCAATATAGGTATCGTTTGTAGCTTCAGCGGTATAGTTGATGGAACCGCTATTGGTTACACCATCGAGTGTGGCGCCTTCGTTGCAACGACCAACGACACCACCGATCAGACGTCCTGAAGAACCGCCAAGGGCAGCGACATTCACTGTACCTGCATTGGTAAGGGTTTCGTATGTATAGGTACCGTTAAGACGTCCTACAACACCGCCCTGGCAGAGGTAGGAGCTCACGGAGCAGGCCTCAGAGGTTACCACGCCATCACTGGCGTTGGTGCAGTTCTCGACAGTACCTTTTGCCATACCTACAACGCCACCGAGGTGAAGGGCGCCGCTGGTGGAGAAGGTGGAGGTTACTTTGACAAGACCGTGGTTGTTACAGCCGCTCATGGTTTCGGCCTTTTCTACCTGATATCCAAGGATACCGCCGATGTAGGCACCCTGGCTGAACTGTGCGGCGACACTGACCGTACCGTTGTTGGTACAGTTGGAGATTTCGCCCTGGGTCTTGAGGTCACCGCCCTTCTGGGTACGACCTACGACACCACCCACGGAGGGCTGGTTGGTGTGGGTCACTCCGCCGCTAGCCCAGGTAACGGTAGCGTTGTTGGTGCAGCCGGTGATGGTGCCGCCCCAGTTATTGCCCACCAGACCGCCAAGGGCCATGTACGAACTTATTGCAGAAGACGGGGTCCATGTGATAGAGCCACTGGCCGTACAATTCTGAAGGCCAGGAACGTCGTCCACCTCAAGGGAAGGAGTGATAGAATTAGCGAAGATTCCCCAGTATCTGTCGGTTGAGGTTATGCTGATCGTAGAATTCAGCGTGAGGTTCTTCACCACGCCTTTAAGGTCGTTAAACATGGGCTTGGTGAGGCCGCTGAGGGTCTTTCCGTTACCGTCAAAGGTTCCCTTATAGTCCTCGATGGGGGAGAAACTACCAGCAATGGAGGAAAGGTCAATGCTGGCAGCAGCAGGGGTAAGGCGAGCATTGAGGGTCTTGTTGCCACCCGCAACGGCAGTTACGAACTCTTGGAAAGTGGTGGCATTCCAAATCTGCTTAAGGTTGTTCTCCTTAGCAGGAATGTACACGATATTGTCAAACTCACGGACCTTGCCGGCGGCGATGGTCTTGGTGGAGTTGCTGTCCAGAACGGTTACGTTCATGTGGCCGGAGTCGTTGTCCAAAATCTCGAGGGCGATACCGCCTTCGTAGGTGCCTGCAGGAATAGCCACGTAGAACACAAAGGGATCGTCGCTGAGCTGGATGTGGCCGCCGAAGTTATAATTGATAGCTCCGCCGCCGGTTGCAGGGGTAAGAGTTCCGTTAAGAAGACCTGCTGTAGCGCCGATTGTAAAGTTACCAGAGAGGGACTTATCGCCATCGGCCGCAGTAAGGGTGATGGAGTCAATCTTCTTGCTACCCGTGATGGAGAACTTGAGCAGTGCTCCAACGTGGCTGAATGTGATATCGGAAGTGACGCTATTCACCGAAGCATACATAGGCATGGATGCCGGGTCAAATCCGCCCGCAACATAACTCTGGCTGGCAGGGAAAGTGACCTGGTTGGACTGGCCGGCAACACCTCTGTAAAGGAAGTTGTAGGGTGCAGAGAGGTTGGCCACTTTGAAGGTGGCCGTAGCTGTTGCATTGCCGCTTTCACGGGTGAAGGAAGTCGCGGCTGTGCCGTTTAGGGTAATGACGTCGCTTGCCCCCCAGTACACGGGATAGGAAGAGCCGCTCTTGGAGCCCAGGGTTGTCTTAGTGTCCACGCTTTCTGCGGGTACGGAGAGCTGGACGGTAATGGTAGATTCACCGGTGGCGCTGTCCACGGTGCCAAGGTCTTCGCGAAGGGCATCCGGGCTGTCCATCTCCTTGGCGCAGCCCGCTGCCAAAACTGTCAGTGCAATGACTGAAAATACTATATATAACTTTTTCATATTCTAAAGGTAATTAGTCAAGGGTTATATAACTAACAACAGGGAAATGATCGGAGGGGCAACATGTGACTGCATCCTCTCCAGTGCCGAATTCATAGACGTTACGCACCGTCCTGTAGGACTGGGCCGTGCAGGCGCCGTGGGTCATAATATGGTCGATACGGCGCTCGGCATGGTTCTTTGTGTACTGGATAATGGAATACTGCCATGACGCACCCGTACCAGTCTGCGTGCCTTGATGGGTACTGTAGAATGACGCCAGATTACCGGCCGCACTTACTGCTTCATAGGCATCAGTCCAATAGTTCTTGAGCTTGGCGTAGCCGGTATCGTTAGTACCAGGCGCGGAGTTCGTATCACCAACCAGAATTTGCGGATATGATCCTGCCTTTGCTGTAGCGAAGGCATTGACACCACCGGACATGTTGGTGTTGCTGGTGCCACTGCCGCCGTCCTGCCCATAAGTGGGAAGCTGGGTTACGAAGAAATAGAACACCTTGCTGGAAACCTTGTGGGTAAACTTGGCCCATACGACAAAGCGGTTGGGGTCGCCGGAATCGGACGCGCTTGAAGTGGAGTAGCTCTCGCTGTTGGTTTTGAGCCATGCCTTGCCCGACTCGTTGAGGGTAAGAACAGAGCTCTTGTAAGCAAATCCATTGCAATAGTGATAATTGCCGGATTCGGAGCCGGGGAAGTTGAGTTTCCATGTATAGGATGCTCCCTGAGCAGAGGCAATGTCCTCCAGTGAATAGGTCTGGCCAGAAGCATACATGTTGTCACCAATCTCGTTGAAACCAATCAAGTCTGCTGCCGTGTTATATATAGCCACACCAAGGGCCGCCTGCATATCAGCGCAATCCTTGACAATGGCATTGGCGGGACGGGCAATTTTACCGCTGCTATCTCCCGTTGTTGCATCTGCCGGACGGTTGTCGTCGTCCAGACGCATCACATTGAAGGTGGCCACGGTAATGCCAGGGGCCTCGGCCGTGGGTTCTCCACCGTCTTCGACGGTAAGGGAGTTGATGGCAAAGAGGTCCTCTACGCGGCCTGCTCCGTACTCTTTGGATTCGAACTCGATGAGGTCGTTGTGGGCCAGTGTTTCGCCGCTGCCCCAGAACTTCAGGCGCATGAAGGCACCGTCGGTCTGGTATACCAGGGCCTCGATGCCGCTGGCGTACGTTTGAGCAGGAATGCAGACATAGATGTATGTATCGCTGCCCGACAGGGTGAGGCCGCTGCCGAAGCTATAGGTGAGCTTGCCGGCAGTGCCGCCGCTGAAGGCGCCGGTGAAACCGGAGCCGTTGGTTGCCAGCGTGAAGGAGCCGTAGAGATTTTCGCTTCCCAGGCTGTTCAGTTCAATCCTGTCAAGCGTGGCGCTGCCGTTGAGGGCAAAGCGAAGGATACCGCAGAAGCTGGTGAGCTTGACAGAGTACTTGCCATTAACCTCTCTGGCATTGCCGTAAGAGGCGGCTGCATCGCCGTCAACGTTACCCGCTACATAATTTTGCGTGGCGGGAAGGACAATGACATTGGAAGAGGTAGTGCCGGGATACAGCACCTTGTAGGGGGCCGACGGCGTAGAGTCAAAGGTGAAGTCTAAGTTGCGCTTGCCATTGTCGCCAGCGGCCACGGCGTCTGACTTGATTCCATTGATGGACACCTTGTCGCCGGTTTTCCAGTAGGTGTGGTAGAGCTCGTCATCTTCGTCATAGCCGATGGTTGTCTTGGTCTCGGGCTCCTCTACGGAAGCGCTGAGCACAAAAGCGTAGGGGGACGGCGGCGTCACTTCACTGCCTTCCGGCTCCTGAGGGCTTACGGGCGTCGGTTCCTGTGAACAGGCGCAGAGCAAACATCCCGCAATTGCGGGCAGAATGCCAAATTTTAAAAGTTTCATATGCATAATGCAAATGGCCCTTTACTAATCGGAATCTTGGTCATATGAGACGCCCCGGCCGGTATATTCATCGCCTGATATACAAATAACTTTTTCCGGGTGCAATAGTACCACCATCACAACTGGGGTTAAATAATCTTTTTTCATAGTTATGTTTTAGTTTAAATGTCTTTTTCATTCCAAGCATCTGCCGTGCTGGCAGCACCCCTTGGCTCCCAGGCGCCGCAGAGGGCGCCCGGGAAGGGAGGGATTTAAATGGAATCGGCAACAGTGGGGAGTACGTCTCCTACAATGGTATAATTACTTGCTCCGCCACTCATGCACTGGCCTGCAGTAACTGCCGAATCGGCGCTGATGGTTACTTTAGAACCTGTTGCATAGGTAACGAGACCTTTCTTAATCAAGCAGTCTGTGAAGGTTACGCTAACCGTGTTAGTGTTATTATGACACATCACGGCATTGCGGCCGTTGCCAGAGCCGGCGGCACGCACAGAGCCGCCTACACGGCAGTTCTTAAGCTCTACTGCAGACGTGTGCAGATAGCCGATAACGCCGCCAGTATAGGCGAACGGGGAGGAGCTATTCGAATTAAGCGTACCCTGGTACTTTAGGTTTGTAGCGGTAGAGCCGCTGAAGTAGCCAACAACGCCACCGCAAATCTGACGGTGATAATTATCGCCCACAGTAGCTATGCCGCCTTTCTTATACAGCCTGATATTGCCTGTGCAAACACAGCCCGTAGGATCGTTCTCTGTATAGGCAATCACACCGCCAATACAGCAGCGCACCTTGCCGTAAATCAGAACACGACCAGTCATGGTGCAATTGTTAAAGGTCTTTCCGGTGATGGTGGCAACACCGCCATTCAGACCTTCACTGGTGCCAGATCCCATACCGGCAATGCCGCCGAAGCAGGACCAGAGCGGAGTGGCAGTTTCGCCAACATTAAGATCATTGAAGTAATTATCGCCATCGGCGTGTCTCTTGGTATACACCCATCCGGAGTTGGAGCAGCCGGTGATGGTTTGCTCACCAGAAGCACTCCAGCCGCCAATCACACCACCGGCGAACACCTGACCGGTTGCCGACATGGTAAGGTCATAGAGGCAAACGTCGGCTTCAATGTTTTTGGCATAATCGAAGGATGAGGTATTTGCACTCATGCCGATAATACCGCCCACGTAAACCTTATCCCTGGTATTATCCTTGACGATAATGTCGTCGACATCGTCGCCGTCCGGAAGCTGGGTCTGGGCATAGGCAAAATCTGATGCCGCGCCGAAGGTGTAACCGCAGACACCGCCCACAGCAACTTTGGCGCTCTCGGAGTTCTCCAAGATGATAGCCTTGTTGTAATTGAAGGTGGTGCTGTTGCCGGTGAGCGTATTGGCTCCGTCGGCGGCGCCAACCAGACCACCCATCCTTACATAGTCTGATGCGGTGGTGCTATTGGTTACATTTGCCAGGTTATGGCAGTCGGTAAGGGTGCAGCCAGAAATAATACCTATCATGCCACCCAGGGAAAGGGTGCCACTAACCTCCGATGCCGAAGATGTTAGAGAGCCCATGCTGACGCATCCGGTGAGGGTTGCATCTGTTGCCGTATTGGCAAAGATACCAAAACTGTTCTGAGCGTCTGCGATATCCAGCGTGGAATTCAAGGTGAGGTCGCTTACCGTACCTTTGAGCTCGTCGAAGAGAGGCTTGGTGAGACCGTTAATGGTATGATTGTTTCCATTGACAACGCCATAGAAATTGTCAATAGGATAAAGGGTATCAATCTCCTCGAGTTGCTCGGAAGAGAGCGTAATGTCTGTGTTCACATTGCCTTGAACAACCAATCCGGAAGCACAGGAGGTTAGGAAGGCCTTGAAGGTGTCGAAGTCGTTGATTTCCACAACTTCCTGAATCTCGGCGGGATCCTTAAGTGCCACAATGGTAACAACCACATCGCTAATGCAGAAACGGTTTTTAGTGTCAACGTTCTCATAGGAACCGATAACCAACTGGCAGCCAGCATCTACATCGGCAATGCTCACCGTCTTGGTTTCCCAGTTCTTTACTTTTGTAATGCCAAAAGCAGAACCTTCCGAGAGTGCCGCGCCAGTGTATTTCTTATAACTGGCACTGGAAGTGTCTTCGGTGCTGTTTATGGAAAGGCCTTTTTCTACGAATACAGCCACATCATTGGTATTGGACTCCATCTTTGTAGCCGTTACCGTTACCTCAATGGTTGCAAGCTTGCCTGCAGGAATGCCGGAAAGAGCAGGGGTTACCAGGTGGGTACGGCCGCCGCTTGTGGTAGATCCAATGCGCAGATAAGCGTTCCTAAGGAAGACAGCACTGTTCCCAAAGAAGCCCCAACCCTTTGACAGGCGGCTATCGGCAAGGTCTACACCAGTACCGAAGATTCGTTGGCCGGTGTTGTCGTAAACTGTGAAACCACCGGTGGGGCTTACGCCGGAAGGAGTACCCAGCACTTTGGGTGAAGGGTAGAAGCCTGCTGCGCCGGCAAATTCGTCCGGGCCCCAGCCAATTTCGGAGAAGTCTTCGGCAAGGATGACATCACCCACGGTGGCGTCAGACACCGTAGTAGCATCCACGGTGGTAAAGGCTTCTGTAGTAAAGCTTACAGCTGCGGCTACCTCATTGCTTTCGGTGTTGGTGACTACGCACCAGTAGGTGGTGGAGGGAGCCAGGCCGCCGAAGGAGAAGCAAGGACTCTTACTACCCCAACAACTAGCTTCGGCATCAAAATGATGGGATACAACGAGTGAAGTGCATCCTGCATCGCTGTAAAGGGCGGCGGTGTAAGGATATGCAATATCGTCTGCGGCAGCCCCACCATATGTCCAACCGATAGAAGCAGAACTTGAAGATACTGCCTCAACGCTTGCAACGAGAGGTGCATGATCGTGGATAGCGGTGATAGTGACAACGATATCCTTGAAATAGTAACGGTTCTTGCCCGAGTTATCTGAAAGAGAACCTATAAGAAGTTGGCACTCATTATCGACATAGGTAAGCGTTACCGTCTTGGTTTCCCACTCTTTAACTGTGGAGATATCAAAGACCACGCCGTCGGAGAGGGACGCTCCAGTGTATTTCTTATAACTAGAACTTGAGGGATCGGTGGTACCGTTGATGGAAAGGCCTTTTTCGGCGAAGGCGGCAATTTGCATTCCACTGTCGTACTTGGTAGCCGTTATAGTTACTTCAATATCGGCCAGTTTGCCATCGGGGATGCCGGCAAGGGCGGGCGTTACCATATGGGTGCGGCCGCCGGATGCGCCAACGCGTGAATAGGCGTTATCAAGGTAAACAGAGCTATTGCCGAAGAAGCCCCAGCCTTTAGAGAGGCGGGAGGTACCAAGGTCAACTCCGGCACCGAAGAAACGGCTGCCGGTATTATCGTACTTTATGAACGAGCCTGAAGGATTTGCACCGGAGGGGGCACCCACAGCCTTAGTTGAAGGCTCAAAACCTGCTGCTTCGTTAAGGATATCCGGACCCCAGCCAATCTCGGAGAAGTCTTCGGCAAGGATGACATCGCCCACGGTGGCATCGGCCACAGTGGTGGCGTCTACAACGGTGAAGTCCTCGGTGGTGAACTTAACGGGGTTGGATTCTTTGCCTTCTTCGGTGTTGGTTACCACGCACCAGTAGTCGGTTGCGGGTAATAGACCGCCGAAGGAGAAGCAAGGGCTATTGCCATCCCAGCAACTGGCGCTGGCCTCAAAATCGTGAGATACTACAAGATTTTTGCATTCCTTGTCGCTGTAAATGGCTGCCGTGTAAGGATATGCAATATCGTAGGCGGCATCGCAGTCAATGTGCGTCCAGGAGAGGCAGGCCGTACTGGAGGTGACGCTCTTGAGGCTGAGCGTGAGGTCGCCGGGGTCGAGGAGCTCCACAATGGTAACCTTAATGTCGCTCAGGTTCATGCGGGCGTCGTTGCCAGAAATGGATTTGTCGGCGCCGAAGGCCAGGCGGTCGCCCTTGGAAACGCCGCTAATGGTAACCTTATAGGTGTTCCATGCCGTTTCCTCACTAAGCGTGATAGGGGCAATATTGCTGCTAAGATCCAGCGTATTTGTCTCGTCAACTACAAGCTCTCCATATTCGCCGGCCGGCTGCACGGCAACAATGGCCTTGGTGGTGCAGAACTTGCCGCTGGACTCGCTGAAGTAGGCGCTGGCCGTTACCTCTACCTCCAGCGTGGCAATCTTTCCGTCCGGAATGTTGGTAAGCGCAGGGGTAACAATGTGCGTAACCTTCTTGCTGCCCACCAGTTTAAGATAACCGGGATGGATGTAAATGTTCTTGTTGGCACCCTGGGCCCAGTGCATGAGACGGCTGGAGGCCAGAGGGCCCATTTGAGACGACAACTGCTTCTCGTTGGAAGTAGCCGCAGCCTGGAAGGATAGAATATCTAGCGTTGTAAAAGATGCAGCCTGTGCCTCTTCGGTGGGGAACCAACCGGCGCCGCCACCAATCATATCGCAGTCCCAGCGAAGCTCGCTGAAGTCTTCGGCCAGAATCACGTCGCCGGCTTCGGCGGGCGTGGTGCTTACCTCCACAATGTCGAATGCGGCGGTGGTAACGGGCAGCACGTTGCTCTCTGTGCTTTGAGCGGTGTTGGTTACCTTAACATAGTAGGTGGTGTCGGGGTCCAGGCCACTGATGCAGAAGCGAGGTGCGCTACCGCTCCAGCAATCGTTGCCGGCGTCTACGGCATAGCTGTCATTAAGGGACGAGCATCCGCTGTCGTTGAACACTTCAATGGTGTAGGGAGCTGTAGGAGCGTTGTCCCAGCAAATGACAGCCGTAGAGCTGGTAATACCCTGGGCCGATATGGTAATGTCGTAGGACGCTACATAACTGAGTTCCGGGGCCGAGTACATTTGGCCGGCGGCAAGGGCGCTCTTGACGGTGGCGTTTTTGGTCATGGTGCCACCCTCGTTGTCAAAGACATCTACTTTGAGGGCTCCGCTAAGACCGGCGGGCACTGCGATGAAGAATTCGGCGGGAAGCGCTACCGGAGTGGCGGCCTCCATGGTTACTTCGTTGGAAACCGTCTGGGGGACAAGGGTTCCGTCGAAGGCGGTGGTGAACGAGCCGCTCAGGGTGGCCTCGGGGGCGCCGGTGAGTTTTACGCTTCTAATGGAGGCGCTGCCGTTCAGGATAAGGTGCACCAGACTCACGTTAGGTGTGAGCGAAACGGTGGCTGGATTTACGCTTTGGCCGCTCATGATAAAGGCGGCAGGGTCGTAGGAGCCTTCTACGTAGCTTTGGGTGGCGGGCAAGGTGATGGTGGCACTGCCTTCGCTATAGGCCGAAGCGGCTGCAGCGGGATATGCTGCACAATAGGGCGTTTCCAGAGTACCTTCGAAGGTAAAAGTGGCTTCCTTTTTGCCATCGGCTTCGGCGTCCAGGGCTTGAGAGGTAACGCCATTGACGCTAATTTGGTCCCCTTCTTTCCAGAAGTTGGGCCATACAGAGCCGTCTTTTTCCCCTAGAGCGGTTTTGGTTGCATCGGCGTTCAGCGTGGCGCTGATAGTGGTAATAGTGCGTGCAGAAGAAGTATCTTCTGTGCGGCCCATTTCGGGGGCCGCTTCTTCCTTGTTGCAGGAAGCGGCTGCAAGAATGCTCAGTACTGCAGCGAAGAGGATGCTAAACTTTTTCATAGGTCAAATCCAATAGGGGAAACAGGAGAATCCCACTCAATGTTGCCGGGATTTTCAATGATGTCATCGAGCTTGGTAGGGCTTTGACACAAAACCGTGCTTAGGTCGGCGAACAGATATTCGCAATCTGGCGCGGTGTAACGCTGTTTTGTTTTCATAATATAGTGTTTTTTAGTTTAATTCCACAATTTGAATGGTCATGTCGGACAGGAGCATCATATTGGTATTGCCCGTTGTGTTAGTTTCGGTGGTGGGGCCAAAGGCAATGCGGTCTCCGGATACTACATTCTCCAGCGTAACCTCGAATTCGCTTAGCGTGGTAATGCCGCCGTTGAAGGTAATGGTTTTGGCATTGTCTTCCAGTTTAAGTTTATTCTTATTGGTTTGGTTATTGCTGGACATTTCGTAGAACGATATCCCGTGCTGCACGGCCAGGACGGCCTCATTGCCTTCTTTCATACCAGCAGCATGCAGGGTAACCTTTACGGTAGCTGTCTTGCCCTCAGGGATGTTATCCAACTTGGGCGTTATGAGATGGGTACCGTAGCTTGTGGTGCTAATGAAGAGGTATCCGGGGCCAATATAGATACGGGCATACTGGCCCTGCGCCCAATTGGCAAGCCTGAATCCAGATTCTTTCTTGGCAACGCTCTGTGCCGTAATACTCCTCTGGGCATACCATCCTGTGGTTTTCACGAAGGACGCTACATCACGGCTTGTGAAGCTCTTCTTGGTATCTGTATTGTATCCTACGTCGGACACATCGTATCCGGCGGCCTGGTTCATTTCGTCGGCGCCCCAGCACATCTGGCCAAAGTCTTCGGCCAGAATAATATCTCCTTCGGCGGCAGGCGTGGAGCTTACCATCACAATATTAAAGGCTTCGGTGGTGGCGGGGATAATGTCCGAGTAAACTTCTTCTTCGGAGCCGGTTTGCACCACCTTGAACCAGTAGTTGGTATTCTGCGCAAGGCCGCTGAACACAAACTTGGGTTGACGGCTATTCCAGCAGGGATCCTCGGCGGGAATCTCAAAGGAGGCCTCCAGGTCTGTGCAGTCCTCATCTTTGTACAGGGAGATGGTGTAGGGCTTTACAACATCTACATCGGCCTCGCCGCCCAGGGTCCAGGTGAAGACCAGCGTGGAAGAGGACGATCCCGTCCAGAATGCCTTGATGGGGAAGGTCTTGTCAATCTTGAACTGGGCAACAGGGGTTTTCTCTATTGAGCCAATAGGGCATACGCTCAAGGTGGTAGAGACGTTGCTTGTTGCTCCGGTAATGAGCTTGAGCACGCCGCCCTCATTGGTAAGGGTGAAATGGGTGTTGTCGCTAAGCTCGGTGTTTACGCCGTTAGCCGGAATGGCTACAGGCTCCATCTGTCCTTCGCAGAGGAGGGAAAGGGTGTACTGCTGCGACTCTTCTACCGTAATGGGCAGGCCGGCAGGCTGGAATGCTCCGTTTATCTGCACACCGGCAAGCAGGCTGCTGCGAAGAGGAATCTTGGTGCCCAAACCGTCTTCGGTGACTACTTTTATGAAGGATTGGGCGTCGTACACATATGCGTCGTCTGTGCTGGCTGCGGCAAGGAGGGTAACCTTTCCGTCATCGGAGATGCTGGCTGCCGAAGCGTCGTACACGCTCCAGGTGAACTCGTGCGTTTCGCCGTCTGTGGTAGAAGCATACAGAATGGTACTCATGCCGGGATAGCCCCAAACTCCGTTAATAGGATTGCCGGTTTCGTCCTGCACGGTTACACTGTAGCGCACCTCGGGATTCACGCTCACCATGCACGAAGCTTTCTGTTTATTGTCGGCCGATGTGGCTATTACATAGGTTACGCCTTCGGCCTTGGCGGTAACAACGCCGTCCATGACCTCTGCGTATTCGGGGTCCAGGACACTCCAAACCACTCCCATTCCAAGGGATTCGGGCAGGACCTGGGCAGTAAGGGTGGCGGTTTCGCCGGCCATGAGGTCAATTTTGTCGTAGCTTAGTACTACGGCAATGGCGCCTTCGGTTTGGTCGGTGGCTTTGTCGCAGGCAAAGAGCACCGGCAACAGAAGAAGGGCTATAAAGATGATTCTTTTCATATTCTACTTGTTGTAGCGTACTGCAAAATAATCCAGGGTATTGTATCCGCTGTTATTCTTAATAGTGCTGGAGTCGTAGGAATCTACACTCGCGGCAGCGGCTTTGTTGTTGCGGGGCATGAGACGGATGCTCACGCTTTCTTTCCCAAGAATCTCCAGGGGAAGCGGGAAGTCATACACGCGGGTGCCCAGGGTTTGCCAATCGTTCTGGGAAGCCCAGATGGCTACGTCCGGAACGGTGAAGTCAGCGATGTCATGCCACTCATCTTTGTGGCTGGGCGAGCAGTCATGTGTGGTGAGCGAATACTGAGCCTTCCAGTAGCGCGGCGAACGGGCGCTCTGGGAGTTGTTGTACATGGCAAACTGCATGGAAACGTGGTTGGATACAATGCCCAGGGTGCTGAAGTTTACCAGCCAGCAGTAGCCGCAGCTATTGGAGTCATCCCACCAATACTTGTTGGACCAGCTAATTTTGAGACCTGCGGCGAACCAGCCCTTACCATCGGTGTTCTGGGCCGATTCAGTGCCGGCGTCTACCCAGGGCTCGTAAATTTTTCCGTCTTCCAGCTCAATGCCCGCGCCTTCCTTGTATTTTCCTTTCTTGTTGCTTCCGCATACGCCAATATAGAAGTAGGTGGGGGAGAAATTGCTCACGGAACCGTAAGTGTGGCACATTTCGCCGTTGCCTGCAGTGGCTAGGATGGCATTGGGGAGCAACGTATCCTCGAATTCTCCGGGGAATTTTGCGTAACGGAACTCTGTGATGAGGCCTGAGAAATTGTCTTCGAAGTTGGGTTTAAGATCAATTTCTTCGCGGGTGAGGTGACGCAACTGATAGGGGCCGATATTGCCATCTTTTTCGAAGCTCTTATAGCTTTCGTGCACCACAATACCGGTAATGTTGCCGCTGCCGTAGGGGAGGGTTTCGCCGTTACGGCGGTACGGGCAGGTCATGTTGGTGAACATGTACATGCTGCCGCCCTTGATGTCGCGGATAAGGATGGGGTATTTGGCCAGGCGGTTATAGCCGCAAAGGCTTGTATATCCTTCGTTTACAGGAGTGAAGGGGCCTTTACGCATGGCTATTTCGCAGTCCTTGATGGTAACAAGGGTATTAATGTCGTCGGGGGTGAGTTCTGTAATGCTCTTTTCCTTCCAGGGCATGGCATCATAGCCGTCTACGCTGGTGAGGATGTTTTTAGAACTTACGCCTTCAATGGTGTAGCTGATGGGCGCAACGGCCGATTTCTTTACCTTGGCGCCGCCAATATTCAGGCTCACTTTGCTGTAGCGCGCGAATGCGTTTTCTGTGGCATATTCGGCGATGAGCCGGAAACCATACTTGCCGTCCTCGCTTTCCAGGTAGGAGGTGCGGTCGGTGAGGGTGTAGTCTATGACGCCGGTGCCCTGTTTATAGTCATCTACATAGGCGTCTCCGGCGTTGCCTCCCTCGGTGGTGCTCACAATAATGCCCTCAACCACGGCATCTTCCGGGAGTACATAACCGCTCTCGGTGGCCATTGCGCGAAGTTGTTCCATGGTATATTCCGTACCAATCTTATTGTCGGCGCGGGCCTGTTTTACGCTGATGGTTGCGGTTTGCGTGGCATCCCATCCATTTTTGAAGCTAATGGCAATGAGCGCGTTACGCATGTAGTTTTTGTCGGGGTTGTCTGTGGTGCTGAAGGAGAACGAGCTGGCTGTGAGTTCACAGTCGTAGATCCAATCCTCGCTGCCGGAAAGACGTACCTCGGTGCTGATGCGATCCAGGGGAACATTAATCTCTGTGGCTACCACATTGGGTTCCCCAGTACCGTTAAATACCAGCAGGGAACTGGCGGCCACGTAGAACTTCTCTTCTATGGCTCCATATTGGAACACGCTCACGGTATCTTTGCGGGTTTCGGTGGTTAAGAGGATGTCGGCGCGGCGCTTAAATCCTTCGTTGGGAAGAACCTGCACCGGGAAACTCCCGTCTACGGCGTCGAAGGTTTGCACGCCCAGATGCAGCCACGCATCATCGGCCTGATCTATGAGGGTGATGGTACCCGCTTTGTTGGTAAGGTATGGAATATCTATGTCTCCTCCATCCTCGTGCACATAGAACTCATGGTCGGGCATGCCCAGTTCGTCGGGGGCAAAGACTTCATGATAATTCTTGTCGCAGGACGACAGGCACAGCGCAAAAGCGAAAGCTGAAACGATAAATAGGGTATTTCTTTTCATATACTATAGCGTCTGTACAATGGTGAGGGTATTTGAATAAACGGAATCACCTTCTGTGGCTTCCATGCCTCCGGCGTCGGTGTGAGTCACTCTTACATTGGCCGAGCGAACGGCGCCGGTGGTGTTGGGCAAAATTTCAAGGGTTATCTGCTCCAACTCTACGCTCTTGAGAACAATCCACGGAGTTTCGGGCTCCTGGCCTTCGGCGTAGGTGAAGGTGAGATACATCTCGTCCAGATTGTAAATGAGGTTGGTTTCGAAGGGAAGCACTTTCGTTCCTCCTTCGGCCGAAACGGCAATGGAGGAACTGCCACCATTTATGGTGAGCTCGCAGTCGTCGTCGGAGATGGCGGCGCTTTGATACATGCTAAGGATGCGGGTTTCGTCTCCGGCTTTGAATACCAGTCCTACGCGACGGGCACGGCCAAAGTTGGCTTCGAATTCAAACCAAAGGTAACCGGTTTTGTAGCCGCTAAAGCGGTCGATAGAGGCCCAGGAGACGGGATGGTCCATCTCTACCGTCCAGCTGGTGTTGGAGAAAACGGCCACCTGCGTGCTGCCGCCCTCGGTGGAGAGGAGATTGTACTTGGAGAGCAAGCCCAGCGTTTGGTTATACTCGGCCTTCTTGCTGCAGGAAAGCGCAGCGAGGAGTACCATTATATATATAATAAGTTTCTTCATAGCCTTTATTCTCCAGATGAAAGATTGTACTTGTCATACTCGGGGTTGCTCAGGATGCGGCCCGACCGCACGCACTGAACATCCGGGATGGGATAGTATTCGTGGCAGGGACGAATGTTCTGCTGAATCATGTTGTAGGTGTTGTAAGCTAGTACTTGGTCGTACCAGATACCCCAGCGAACCAGGTCGAAGCGGCGACCCCATTCGCCAAAGAGTTCGCGGGCACGCTCGTCGCGAATCTCGCCGCGCAGCTTCACCTCGCCGTAGAAAATGTAGGGGGTGATTTGGGCGCGTTCGCGCACTTTGTTCAGGTAGTCTACCGACTTGGCGTAGTTGCCTTTTTCGCACCAGGCTTCGGCCAGTAGCAGCACGGCGTCGGCGTAGCGGAAAATCTTGTAATTATTATTGTCGTCGGAGTGGTACACATGGGGGCACCAGAACTTGGGGCCCATCCATGAGCGGCTGCTGGGGAATTTTACGCCGTCATATTGGGTAGCAATGTTGTAGGAGCGGCGAATGTCTCCGGTTCCTGTGGGGGCAATAGTAGTTTTCATGTAGGTGGAAGGCCTGAGCGGCGTATAACACCTGGAATCTACGCCCAGTTCGGGGATAGAAACGCTGTCGTAGATATCGGTGCCGGCCGTTTTGGGATAGGGCATCACGACGGTGGAGATGGCCAGGTTGTTGGCAGGGGTATAGTCAATGCCGCCATCTTTCCACTCGTGGTTAATCTCGAAAATGGATTCCGGGGTATTCTTGTTACGGAACATCACGTCTTCGTACGAATACTGGTTAAGGTCTTTGTAGATGACTTCCAAATGCTCGCAGGCATAGATTACATTGTCCCAATCTTTGTTCCAGGCAGCCATCTTGGCAATCATCATCCAACCCATGGCGGCGCCGCAATAGTTGTACACCTGGTCGCAGGTGCGAACCTGGGGAAGTGTGGGAACATAGAGCTTGAGCTCATTGATGAGGGTGCGGCGGGTTTCCACGGCGCTCATGCGGCCCAGCTGGGCAATGCGCAGAAGGTCGTCTTCGTTTTCTACGTAATCTTCGTAGAAGGGAACGTCGCCGAAGAAACTGGTGAGCAGGTAATAGTAGTAGGAAAGCAGGATGCGGGTTTCTACGGCGTAGGGCGATTTCTCGCTTTCGGGAAGGGTTGAGCGTTCAATGCCGGCCAGGGTGCTAAGGCAATAGCGTATGCCCTTCCAGCACTTTTCCCACACATTGGTACCGGCGCCAGGGTTAGCGGGGCTAATGAGCATTTTAGCGTCTGGCTGGGCGCTCCCGTTGGTGGAGGCAAGATCTGTGGTACCTTCCATGGCCATGTAGAAACGAAGGTCGTGGATAGAGTTCAGGGGATCGTAGCATCCGTTCACGGCAGCCCTTATCTGGGGCTTAGAGTTAAAGAATTGATAGGGGCTCACAATGTCGGAGGGGTCTTCCTTGAGTGAGCAGGAGCTTGCTGCGAGCACGCCCGCCGTTAATATGATGAGAATCTTTTTCATACAGCGCATCAATATTTCATTAGGACAGAGAACACTACGCGGAGCGGCTTGGGATACCAGGAGTTGTCGTATCCGTTGATTCCGCCCGACGATACATCCGGGTCAAATCCGTTATAGCTGGTGAGCAGCCACAGGTTTTCTCCCGAGCAGGAAACTTCCAGTTCACGAAGCACGCGGCTCTTGACATTGAAGCGATATCCTAAGCTCACCGTCTTTAGACGAAGGTAGGAGGCGTCATGAATAATGAAAGAGCTGTTAACAGCATTGCCGTCGAAGACGCCGGCACGGGGAAGGTTGGATTCGGGGTTTTTGTAGGGGTGCCAGCAGTTTACCATATAGGCATATTGGTTGGTTCTGCGGGAACCGGCCATGTAGAACTCTGAGTAGTTGAGCGCTTTACCACCCACGTTGTAGGCCAGGAAAACGCTCAGGGTGAGTCCCTTTATGCGGAAGGTGTTTTGCAAACCTCCAGAGATAACAGGATCCGGGGAGCCCAGGTACACAATGTCCTGGGAGTTAAGGGTTCCGTCGTGGTTCTGGTCTATGTAAATGGGGTAGCCCAGTGTTTCTTTGGCATCGGCGTTGGCATAGGCGTGGGTAATCCTGTTGCGCTCCACTTCTTCCTTGTTGTGCCATACGCCGGCATACTCGAAGCCCCAGTAGGCGTTCACGGGGTATCCCACTTTGTAACCCACGGTCATATAGCCGCCGGTGGGGGCGTTTCTGGAGGAGACCTCCGACTCTGCGCCAATGTCGTTCACGATGGACGACGAGTGCGAGATGGTGAAGGAGGTATTCCAAACGAAGTTGCGCTTTACAATGTTGCGCGAATCCCAGGTAAATTCAAGGCCCTGGGAGGTGGTGCGGCCAATATTCTGGTATTTATTGTCGTAGCCGGTGCTCTGGGGAATCTTCACGGTAAGAAGAAGGTCCCTGGTTACGGAGCGGAAGGCCTCGAACGTGAAACTGATACGGTTATTCAGGAAGGCAGCGTCCAGCGCAATGTTGCCAGTAGTGGTGGTTTCCCAGGTAAGGTTGGGGGACTCGATACGCGCCTGCCAATACTCTTGGCTGTAGCTTCCGCCGAAGGGGTAGCCGCCGGAACCGCTGTCCATGCGGGCCATGGATCTGTAGGCCTGGTTGAGGTCGTTACCCGACTGGCCCAAACTTACCTTGAGGGAGAGGTCGTCCAGCCATTTTACGCCTTTGAGCCAAGGCTCGTTGGTAATGACCCACTTTGCGGCAGCGGAAGGGAAGAAGCCCCACTTGTGATTGGCGGCAAAGTTTGAAGCCCCGTCCACACGGCCGGTGAGGGTAAGATAGTAGCGTTTCTTCCAATTATAATTGGCGCGCGCAAAGAAGGCCATCTTGTCTTTCACGGTTTTGCTGGTGCTTGCGCCATAGCTGTCTTTATTGGCCACGGCGCCCATGTTGTTCCATTTCATGGCGTCCACAATGTAACCTTCGCCGTCCAGCGAGAGCGTGTGGCTAATGAAGTGCTTGTAGGTTTGACCCAGCTTTACGTCAAAGTGATGACGTTTTTTCTCGAAGGAGTATTCCAGCGTTTGCTCAAAATACAGGCTTTGCTCCCCATAGTTCTGCCGATAGGCGTAGCCGCCCATTTCATCGGTTCTGGTAGGGAGGGTAGAGGGCGAGTATTTGTAGTGCTGGCGGTCGAACAGGTAGTAACTGAACTTGGTGTGGTACTTGAGGGGGGCCGCAATTCTCACGTTGGCACCCACAGCTGCGTTGAGCATACTGCGGTCCGTGTGGTCGATGTTCTCTTTCAGGCGAACAACAGCGTTGTCCTGGGTGGGGGAACCGTTGTCAAGCGGGTTATAGGAGTTGCTGGGGTCAATGAGCGGGGACAGATACTGGGCAGCATAGTAAATGCCGCCGCCACCAATCTGGGTTAGGAAGTTATCCTGGAACCGGTACTGATAACGAAGGTAAGTATAAACCCTTAACCATTTGAAAAAGTCGTTGGTGATGTTCAGGGTACCGGTAATGTTCTGTTTGCCGCTTTCCTTGATAATACCTTGCTCGTCGCTGTAGGACAGGGCGGCATAGAACTTCTGCTTGCCCTGGAAGCCATTCAGGGACAGGGAATAGTGCTGGTAGGGAGCCACGCGGGTAATGTCACCAATCCAGTCGGTGCCTTCACGGCCAAAAGGATTCTTTACAGACAACTCACTAAGAGGAGTGTATTCTTTCATACGGCCAGAGAGACCGCTGTACATGATGTATTCGTTGCGGAAGATACCGTATTGCTCTGAGTCCATGAGGTCCAGGTTGCGGGGGAGCATGGAAACACCGCCGGTGGCCTTGAACGTGATGGAAAGGTTCTGGGTGGGTTCCTGGGCGTCGGCGCTACCTTTGGTGGTAATGATAATGACGCCGTTGGCACCGCGGGCACCATAGATGGCCGTGGCCGATGCGTCCTTGAGAACCGAGATGGACTCAATATCCGAGGGGTTGATGTCGCTTAGGGACGACACGGCATCCATTACGCCGTCTACCACAATAAGAGGGTCGTTGGAGGCAGTAATGGAACGGGTACCACGAATGCGGATAACAGCATCTGAGCCAGGTTCGCCGTCGGTGCTGGTAACCACCATACCGGCCACGCGGCCCTGGAGGGCCTGGTCGATGGACAAAACGGGTTCGTTTCTAATCTCGGCCATCTTTACGCTGGTTATAGAGCCGGTTAGGTCGGCCTTTTTCACAGAGCCGTAACCAATGACCACTACGTCTTCCAGTTGGGAGCTGGCATCGGGGGTCATGGTAACGTCGATGGTCTTTTTGTTTTTAACCGGAAATACTGAGTCGTTGTAACCCAGGAAGTGAACGGAGAGGAAGTCTCCGTCCTTGCATTCGATGGTGTATCGGCCGGTTGCGTCTGTAGTGGTAGAGGCGGTTACGTTACCTTCTGCGCTACCGCTTTTCACCACAACAATGGCGCCGGCAAGCACTTCTGCGTTTTCGTCGCGAACAACACCGCTTATTTTGCGCGTTTGGGCAAAGGCGGGAATGAGCACCAGCAGTGCCAGGGTGAGGGTAATTAATTTTTTCATTATATCCAATCCTCCTGTTCGTCTTCTTCGAAGTCTTGTTCTTCGAACAGTTCGCCCCATTCGGCCTCGGTGACCTTATAGGCGGCAAAGTTGTCAATGTGTACGTAAACCTGGTCGTCGTTGGCAGTGCTGAAGGTGAAGGTGGTCTTTGCGCTCATGCGCTCACCGTCACCCATGACAAGCAGGTAGTTAAGGTTATCCTTGCTGGCACCGGTTCCAATGGGGACATTTATGCGGTAGGTGGTTTTTTCGATGTCGTAGAAATGACCGCCCGACACGGTTACGTCCAGGGTAATGTTCTTGCTAAGGAACTCGTTGGTGGTTTCGGCCCAGGCGTTGAAGGCAATATAGTCAAAGTAGTCCTGGTTAAGCACCGGGTATGGACCGGCGGTGAAGGTCTCCTTTCCGGTGATGACAAGGGTTTGGTCATCCTTGTCGTCGAACGTTTCTATGAACTGACGAGTGAAGCCTTGACGTATGGAAAGGAATTTACCCAGGGAGGCTTCCGGGCAGGAGAAGCTTAACTTGCCCTCCCGGCGCTCCAGGGAATTCAGTTCCAGGATGGACTTGGCATCGTAGGTAACCAGCCAGTGGCCGGGTTCAATTTCTTCTACCGACTTAATGGTGAGCCACTCCCTGTCGGCTTCGTTGGGGCTGATGGTGTATTTCCACTGCAGCGGAACGTTGGACAGAACGTGGATAACGGCATCCTGGGCGCCGTCGAACGGCACCTGAATGTTATCTACGGTCTTGCTAACCGAGGTTTCGTACACCTTGATGTACTCTTCCCGGGTGGGCGCATCCTCTCCCTTCTTGCAGGCGAAAAGGAGCAGGGCGGCACTTAGTAGGATGAATGTTTTTCTGTTCATATCTGGAAACTACTTCATTTTTGCAATTTTGAAATCGGCGATGATGGGGTAGTGGTCCGAGGGAATGTAGAAGCTGGTAGTTTCGCTGCGTACCCTGGAGGTGTAGTCGTCGGTTTCGGTGTAAACTTCGGCGCAGGCTTTTAGCATGGGCTTGGAAACATACATGTAGTCAATTCGGAGGCTGCCGCAGGAGGGCATGAAGATGTCCGGGTAACATTCGCTCACCAAATCGTAAAAGGGCGAGTGGAAAATCATGTAGTCCTGGGTTTGGAATCCCAGCGACGCATTGTTCCACTTGTACTTGAAGTTGTCTTTGCGGCTGTAGGAGTTGTAGTCGCCGGCCATGATCCAGAGTTCCTGGTCTGGGTTCTTGGTTTTGCGAACGGTGTGGTCCAGGATGCAGGTAAGCTCTTTTACGCGGTGCTGCTCTCCTTCGTACCTGGCGGCGCTTTCGTTGCGCTTGTCGTGGGGAACGCCATACCCGAATTTACCATGCTTGAGGTGCAGGGTAATGATATTGAGGGGTTTTTCCACGCCATCTACGTGCACCTGGAACCAGCCGCTGTAGTTCACAATAACGCTGTCGGGCTTGTGACCCTTCACAATTTTGATGCTGTCTATGGGATAGCGGGAAGTTACAACCTCCGGGTAGTTGGACAGGCCGTACGGGGTGGACGTAGAAGGACGACGGGGCGTAACCACATGGTATTCGTGTCCCCAGCGGGCGCAGAGCTCTCCCCAGTGGGCGGGAAGGTAGCGATCTTCGTTGGGCATGTGATCGTGGGTGCCGTCGTAGTAGATGGTGGCGCCTTCGTCGAAGATGCAAATATCCGGTTGCTTGGAATTGATCCAGTCGACGAAAGCCTTGTAGTGGTCTGGCTGGCCAGCCCACATGCCGTTCTGGATGTTCCAGTAGAGAACCCGGAGGATTTTCTTGGATTCGGGTTTCTTGTCCTTGGGGCCGGCCAGGGCAAAAGCTGCCGGGCAGATGATGGCCAGGACGATGGCAATGGTTTTTAGTATGTTCTTTTGTGTGCGCATATCGCGTGTATTAGCAAGACAAAGATACGCAATAAAAACGAACTTTTCCCGCTCCTTTGAAAAAAGGGAAGTGCAGGATGCGCTTTGGGAAATTTAAGATACAGATAATCAGTTAACTAAATATTTTAATTAACTATTTTTAGGAAATGTAAATTTGTTGTATTATAGCCCTAAAGTGCGTTGATGACGGCCTTGAACTCTTCTTCCGTGACAGCCAGACGAGACTTTAGGCCCGACCTTAGGTTGTACACGGTTTTCACCGAGCAGTGCAATAGTTCGGCAATTTTGTTGCTGTCTTCGATGCCCAGTTTAATGAGGGCCAGGATGCGAAGCTCGGTAGAAAGAATCTCGGTTTTCTTTGGGGTGATACGGGCTTCGGGCTTAAGACAGCCGTTCACCGTGTTTATAAAATTAGGGAAGATATCTACAAACGCCGTATCAAAGTTATGGTACAATTCCCTACGCTCTTCGGCGGCAATGTCTCCAGACGGAACCGTGAGTTCCAGAGCCTGCTCAATTTGGCCTTTTTTAAGGTAAGAGTGTATTTTGGTACGGAAGCTGTCCAAGCGTTTTATGTAGGAAGAATAGAACTGGAATACCACGCCAATATAGTTCTTGGCAATACTGTTGGATTGCTGCAACTGGTCTTTCAATTTAATGATTTTGAGCCGGGAGTGGTTCATGGAAACTAGCAGAATTACCAGCACAGCCAGCAGAATCAAAATGAGACTAAGGGCTGTAAGCAGCTCTGTATTCCTGTTCCGGAGCAGCTGTATATTGCGGCTGTTGATTCTCATGGTTTGCCAGTAGCTGCCCACCAAACGCTTTCTGGAGCCGAATTCCCGTAGGGCCGGGTAGTAATAGTCTGAGACCTTTTTTGCGGCTTTTACCTCGTTGCTACTGAGCAGTAACTCCTCTACCCGCAGCAGCGAGGCAATATTCCGGTTGCATTGCTCCACTTCAATGATGGCCGACATCAGAAGGTCGTCTACGGCCTGTCCGGTTAGTTTGCGTTCATTATTATATACAATGACAAAACGGTCGTAGTAACAGGTGGCCGCCGCTTTTGACCGGGGATCCTTAATAGCGTGCATGCGCAGGGAGTTGTATTCCCTGGCTTTTTCAAAATGGCCGGCCCGGGCCTCTTTCCTTTCCATGCTCCGCAGGTACAGAAGGCTGGTGGTATCGGCCACGGTGAGAAGGGAATCGCGGTACCTGTTATAACAGTCGCGATACTTCTCCTGAAAGTCTTTGGGCTCGTTATAACCCGAGTACAGGCTATGATAGAGTGAAGTCCATGCATTATAATAATTAACTGTGAGATCTCCTCTCACTGCGCTGCGGGGAATGGCCTTGAGCACTTGCAGGGCATCTGTGTTGTAGCCTGTATTGGACAGAAGCATTGAGCGGTTCAGTTCGGCCTGTATCCTTAGCGAGTCTATTCCGCTTTTCTGCGCCGCATCAATGGCCTTCAAGAAATAAACTAGGGACGAATCGACCCTAAAGTTGGCATATTCCTCGGCGATGCGCGAATAGAGTGCATACTGCGCCACGTCGTTTTCGGCGGGAAGCATGGCCTTTATGCTCTCTATCTCCTTCTCCTTCCTGGCAGTAAACATATCGGTGCTGTCCAGTTTATGAAGGAGTTCCTCCACGAGTGCCTTAGTGCGGCTGGTGTGCGGCATATCGGCCCTCCCCCGGGGGAAGGAAAGGCTGCTCGCTAATATCAAAACAATGTATAGGGTCTTCATAGCTGTACAAAGATAACGCATTTTCCCATGACTCCAAGCAGAATGCGTAATTGTTTGACGCTGAGCATTTTCCAGATATTTCATCCGGCTTTTTGCCGGATCAAATATTAGCAAGTCGTTGACAATGAGCCACTTGCCGATATTGGAGTTTTGAGGGGAAAAGGTTATATTTGTACCCATGCAAGATAAGCCGATAACCCTTTCCCGCAGGGCCGCCCTGATGCTGGCAGGCAGTGCCGCCGCGGTCGCCTGCGCGCCTTCCGTGCAGCCGCAAAAGCCCAATATTGTGTTCATCCTGGCCGATGATTTGGGCTGGGGAGACCTTAGCTGCTATGGGCAGCAGCTGTTTTCCACGCCCAACATTGACTCCCTGGCACAGTGCGGCATGCGCTTCACCCAGTGCTATTCGGGCACTACGGTGAGCGCTCCTTCCCGCTCCTGCCTCATTACCGGCACGCACAGCGGCCACACGCCCATCCGCGGCAATTTGGAACTGGACCCGGAGGGGCAGTTCCCGCTGCCGGAAGGGTCGGCCTCTATCTTCCAGGACATGAAAGCCGCCGGATACACCACCGGTGCTTTCGGCAAGTGGGGACTGGGGTACATTGGCACCACCGGAGACCCGCAGCAGCAGGGGGTGGACCAGTTTTACGGCTATAACTGCCAGTTGCTGGCCCACAGCTATTACCCCGACCATCTTTGGGAGAACGACCACCGAATAGAGCTGGATACCGCCATGCCTTACGGGCAGGGTGCCTATGCGCCAGACCTTATTCATCGCAAGGCGCTGGAATTTTTGGACCAGGCGGTATCGGCCGGAAAACCTTTCTTTATATGGTATCCCACCACCATTCCGCACGCCGAGCTTCTGGTCCCCGAAGACAGCATTATGGTCGGCTTCAGGGGCCGATACCCGGAGACACCCTTCCATGGCGTGGACGATGGCCCGTTCTTCCGAAAAGGCGGCTACTGCTCGCAGGAGTATCCCCATGCCGCTTTTGCCGCCATGGTTACCCGGCTCGATTCCTACGTGGGCTCTATCGTGCAGCGCCTGAAGGACTTAGGCGTGTACGACAATACGCTCATCATCTTCAGCAGCGACAACGGCCCGCACAAGGAAGGCGGCGCCGACCCCGATTTCTTCAACTCCAACGGCCCCTGGCGCGGGTATAAGCGCGATGTATACGAGGGCGGCATTCGCGTTCCGCTCATCGTTAGCTGGAAAGGCCACGTTGTGGCCGGGTCGTCATCGGCCTTTATGTGCTCATTCTGGGATCTCATGCCCACCTTCCGGGAGCTCACCGGCAGCGCTTCGACGCGGGGCCTTGACGGCGTGAGCATCCTCCCCCTGCTGGAAGGCCGCGGCGGGCAAAAGGAGCACGATTATCTGTACTTTGAATTCCAGGAACTGGGAGGCCGACAAGCGGTTCGGCAGGGGCCCTGGAAGCTGGTGCACCTGGATATCCGCTCCGAGCATCCGCGCTTCGAGCTGTACAACCTGGACAGCGACCCCGGCGAGACCACCGACCTTTCGGCCTCCCATCCAGATGTCCTGGAGCGGCTTCAGGCACTTATGCGCGAAGCCCACATCCCCAACCCCAACTTCCCCGTTCTAAAAGGCGAATAGCTAAGTGATTGTGAGTGAGCGAGTTATGCAACCGTGACTAGAGCGCCAGATCGGCCAGCGCCAGGGCGGCCATGGCTTCTACGATGACGGGGGTGCGCAGGGCGAAGCAAACGTCGTGGCGACCGGGGATGCCGGCCTTGGCAATGCTGGCAGTGGGCTTGAAGGCCACGCGGAACACTACAGGATTGCCGTTGGTAATGCCTCCGTTCACGCCGCCTGCATGGTTGGTCACTGGAGGCTGGGGATGTTTATGCCTGCCGCAACAGTGGTGACCGCCTTCCTCCCCGCTCTCGCCGTGGCACCCGCAGGAATGCCCTTCCTCATGCTCACCGTGGCACCCGCAGGAATGCCCTTCCTCATGGCAGTGGCCTTCGGCGCGCGCGGGGAAAAGGTCGTTGTGCTCGCTGCCCTTCATGGCCGATGCGGCAAAGCCGTCGCCGAATTCGATGCCCCGAACGCCGGGAATGGCAAACACGGCATGGGAAATCTGGCTTTCCACGCTATTCCAGAAAGGCTCTCCCAGGCCGATGGGAAGGCCTTCCACCCAGCATTCGACTACGCCTCCCAGGGAGTCGCCATCGGCGGCGGCAAGTTTGAGTGCCTCTGGCCAGGCCGATGCATCGGTGAGCCCTCCCACGGCAATGAGCCGGGCTTTGAAGCTGGCAAAGTATAGCATCTTCTTAGCTACCACGCCGGCCGCAACCACGCCCAGCGTGAGCCGGCCGCTGAAGTGCCCGCCGCCACGGGGATCGTTGAAGCCGCCGAATTTGAGGTTGGCGGTGAAGTCGGCATGACCGGGCCGCGGGCGCTCCCTAAAGCCTTCATAGTCCTGGCTTTGGGTATTCTCGTTGCGGAAAATAATGGTGAGCGGAGCCCCTGTAGTGTGGCCCTCATACACGCCGGAGAGGATTTCCGGGGCGTCACGCTCAATGCGCGGAGTGGTTCCCAGGGCTCCGGCTTTTCGGCGCAGAAGGTCCTGCGAAAAATCTTCCTCACTGAGCGGAATGCCCGGCAGTACGCCGTCCAGCGTTACGCCAACCACGGGACCGTGGGATTCGCCAAAGATACTTACTCTGAATTTGCTTCCAAAAGTATTCATGCTGCTATTTTATGAGTTCAGAAGGCTGTCGAACAAATGATTGAAGGTGGGGAAGGACTTGGCCACGCAGGAAACGTCGTCAATGACCACGGGCTCTGCGGCGCCCAGTGAAGCCACCCGCAGGGCCATCACCATGCGGTGGTCGCCGTGAGAGGCAAAATGCCCGCCCCGAAGAAGATGGCCGCACAAAAGCCGCTGGGGCAGTCCCATGCCCGTAATCACCATTTCGTCTTGGACAATGCTCACGGGAACGCCCATTTGGGTTAACATGGATTCTATGGCTGCCGCCCTGTCGGTTTCTTTATGCCTGAGCCGCTCTACGCCCAGGATATGGCTTTGCCCGGGGCAGAAAGCAGCCAGCACCGCTACCATAGGGAAGAGGTCGGGGCAATTGTTAAGGTCTGTAGAGAAGGCGTTTAGCGGAGCCCGTTTCACGTGGATAGGGCCGGTGGGGCCGTCCAGCTGCGACATACTGGCTCCCGCATCCATAAGGATATCCATCATGGAAATGTCGGCCTGAAGCGACTCAGTGTCCAGGCCGGTAACCTCTACCTCGCCGAAGATGGCGCCGGCGGTTAGGAAGGGCGCGGCGCCCGACCAGTCGGCTTCGATGGAGAAATCCTGAGCCTGATAACGTTGCCCGCCTTTGATGCGGAAGGTGATTCCTGTGCAGCGGCTCCAATCCTGGGTTTGCAGGAAGTCTTCGTCGCCTTCCATTTCCGAGCCAATGCGTATGCCGAAGCGTTTAAGTACATCGACCGTAATGAAAAGGTAGGGGATACTGCGGGGCTCGTGCACGTAGAGCACAGATTTTTCTTCCAGCAGGGGCAGGGCAGCCAGCAGGCCAGAGACCAGTTGGGAGCCGCCTTTCCCCGAAACGTCGGCGCGGCCGGGAATAATGGGCCCAGCAACCTTCAGCGGCAGCCGGCAATCTTCCTTGCGCGCATCGGTTACCTCCGGATACAGCCGTACACCAAACGCCGCCATAATGTCGTGCGCCGATGTTAACGGCCTTCCCAGGAGTGATTTTTCTCCGGTTACCCGCACCGGCTCCTTGGACAGGGCGGCCAGCAGGGGTACCATGAGGCGGGTAAGCAGGCCCGACTCTCCGGTGTGGAGTTCCTGCAGTGAAAGGCATCCCGGCTGTGCTCCAATGCCGGTTATAGTGAGAAAATTGTCGTTGACCACTACTTTTGCGCCGATCGCACGTGCTACCGCAAGAGCGCTCTCGTTGTCACCGCAGGGAGAATAGCCGCTAAGAGTGGAAGTTCCGCTGGCCAGCGCCGCGGCAATGATGGCCCGCTGAGCAAAGCTCTTGGAGGCCGGCATGGGAAGGCCACCTTGTGCCGCTTCTATGAAGTGGAAGGAGCCGTAAACGGCTTGCATCATTTCCTGCGTAGTCCATTGCCCGGGAGCTGTTGCTTCTTCCGGGGACAGGCAGGCGTAGGTGAACGGCGCCCCCAGCTTAAGGGCATCCAGCCGGCTTTGTCGGCCCTGCTCTCCCATACAAAACGCCACAAGCGTTCCCGGAAGGGCCGAAGCGTATAGTTCGCTCACAGTTTTTGCGTCCTGGGCGCTTTGGGCGGTGGTGACTATTTTAACTACCTCTCCTCCATAGCTGCGGGCCCGCTCCAGCAGGCTTTGGAGCACAGGCAGGGAGGGAGTACCCTCGAAGTTGTGATAGGAGCGAATGAGCACCGTTCCATACTCGCGGCAGGCTTCGCGAATCCTTCGGCCCACGGCTACCGGCGCCTCCAACTCAAGGTCGGCGTACTTGGCGCCTGCCTTGATGGCCCGCTCCAGGAGTTCCGGGGCCTGGGGCTCTTCGGCCAGCCTGCAGGTGGCAATAAGGGGAACGTCGGAGTTGGCAAACAGCTCCTCCAGATCCTGACCGTCCAGGGCACAGCGGTCCAGGCGTATTTCGGCCATTTCCAGCTGCGGCAATAGCTCAAGGATTTCCTGCAGTTCCTTATTTTGAATGGAGGTACAAATCATAGGCTTTCTCTACGGTCATTTCTTGCAGTACCACTTGGCCAGGCGTTACCGGCAGCACAAACTTTACAGCGCTGCCTGTGGCTTTTTTATCTTTTTTCATGGCTTCCTTAAGGCTTTCTGCCGGGTAGGGGCAGCGAGTAGGAAGTCCAACGGCCTCGAAGTCCTGTATAAGCCGGTATTCCAGGCCCTTTTGCGCAATGCCGGCGGCTTCGGCCACGCGGGCTGCCATCACCATGCCCATGGCAACGGCTTCTCCGTGAGTAATGGAGTCCCCGTTTATAAGCGCCTGCTGCTCAATGGCGTGGCCAAAAGTGTGGCCCAAATTCAGTTTTGCACGGACGCCCTTTTCCGTGGGGTCTTCCGTTACCATTTCGGCCTTTATGCTGGCAGCGCGGGTAATTAATTCCGGAAGGCCGCTCACCTGGCCTGCAGGGGAGCCGGTGAGTAGTTGGATGGCCTGGGTATAGGCGTTGGCATCGGAGAGCAGGAAGGTCTTAAGCATTTCGGCCAGGCCGCAGCGCAGTTCCCGCGGCGGAAGTGTGTTTAGCGCCAGCGGGCAAATGTAGGTAAAAAGGGGCATATGAAAGGCTCCCAGCATGTTTTTGAAGCCGTCCAGGTTCACGCCCGTTTTGCCGCCGATGGCTGCATCGACCTGTGCGAGCAGTGTGGTGGGAATGGAGGCGTAGCGAATGCCGCGCTTGTAGATGGCGGCGGCGAATCCGGCCATGTCTGTGGTTATACCCCCACCAATGGCCAGAATGAGCGCCCCGCGGGTGGCATCGGCCTTTAAAAGACCGCGTTCTATAGCCAGCACCTGCTCCATGGTTTTATCCTGCTCGGAGGTGCTTAGCGCCAGGCATCCTTTTATCGGCAATAACGAGCTAATCTCCTTGGCTACGGCCGAAACATTTTGGTCGTGTACCACAAAGATTTCCTTTTCTCCTGCCAGAAGTTCCGGGAGGCGGCCCCAGTCGTCGGCCGTAATGATATTACACAAACTGCTCATCAGATTTGAATGCCAACGGTGAATTCCATGCAAACGGCATAGGCGATATCCCTTATGCGGCAAGCGGCGCCCACATACATGTTCCCCATTTTAGGGAATACGTACTTGGCCCCAACGCGCTGATAACTAACCCCTCTCTCCTCGTACAGGCCTTTTTTCTTGTACAGATACATGCCCACCTGCCCCCAGAGTTGTAAATTTCCGTAGTAGAAGTGGTGCACGGCCGATATGCCGCAGGCAAAGGGATCGTACACGGCATTCTCCGGGTGTTCTTCCCTGTAGAAGACCATTTCGGCCTCCTTTACCTTCTCCAGGAACTCCTTCTGATCCAGGAAGAAATCAAGACCCAGGCCGCTGGACATGATGGCCGAATAGCGATAGCTGGCCGATGTACTAAGGCACGCGTTGGCCCAGGTTTTAATTTCCTGGTTCAGGTTGCGGGTAAAATAGTGCCACTGCATTTGGCAGCGGTGCAGGCCCATGCCCAGGGAAACATCGTAGACCATATGCCGCTGGAAGGGCGTTTTGGCCGATTTCCCCACGTGCGGAGCACTGGCCGAATAGCGCGCGTAAAGTGCAACTTCCGGGGCATTGAGGCCGCGGTTGGGCATGGCCAGCCTGCCGGTGGACATGTGTACCAGCCTTGCGGTTGCACCCAACTCCAGGTGGTCTGTGGGCCTTACCTTTAACAGAATGCCCGGCGTGATGGCCAGCACCAGATGCGAGCCAAAGGCCAGGTTGTTGGGGTTGGTCTGGGGGTCGTACACCGACGGAGTATAGGCCAGTCCAAGGGAGGCATCATATCCAAGGGAGAAGTGGCGGGTGCGCACAAAGTCTCCTTCCCAAAAGCCGTACAGCGTGGGGATATTCCCCAATTCTGCGTTGGGCTTGAAGTCCAGCTTGTTAAGGCCCCTCCAGGAAAAGCCAATGCCGAAGGTGGGGAAGCCATAGCGAGCTGCATACTCCGATGCATTCTCTGGCGTTGTGTGATACCCTACCCGAATGTCGAAGGTGGGGTACACGTAGCTGTTGAACATTTCCTCGGCGCCCTCGAAGGTTTGCAGTACATATCCTGCACCACCCTGAGCCGTCACGTTCCAGTTTTTATTTTGAGCCCAGGCTGTAATGGGAACGGCCAGGCCCGAAATGACCAGGGCTGCCATGACCGCCAGTATGTGTAGTTTTCTCATTCTTAATGGACAATAAGACTACAAAGGTACTAAAAAATTTGGCGGTTCTTGGAAATTGCGCTACATTTGCACTCCCATCCCCGCCCGGATGGCGGAATTGGTAGACGCGCTGGACTCAAAATCCTGTGGTAGCAATACCGTGCGGGTTCGATTCCCGCTCTGGGCACCAAAAAGCCGGACCTATTTTGGGTTCGGCCTTTTTTGTGTCGCGTAAGTGGCTAATTATAAGCGTTTTACGCAAATTAGGGTGCACTTGCAGGTGCACCCTAATTTGCGTATTTAGCACAGTGTCAAATAGTTACAGGGCACACATCGGCCGACATCATTGTTCTTCAATCCCTTTCATGTCTTCGGGACTATATAACGCCTTGGCATTCTGGCGAGTGACAACACTCTGGCCCAACTGCTTTTCAAGTTCCCGCCGGGCGGTAGCGGCAACTTCGGCAAGCGTGTTCAAAGCACTCTCCGTCCTTGTCATATGGTCACGGAGATTCTCCTTCTTCAAGCCCTTATAATTCTTGTATTGACGGGTGGTCATCCCAGACCATTCTTGGGTAATGATATCGGTAAGAGTGGCATTTTGCTGTCCGGAAACGCCCGTCCTATGCCATTCATCGGTGAGGGCTTTTCGGGCATCTTTACCCTTCATGCGCTCGTTAATCCACGCTTCCGAATAACCTAGACGCCGATAGTATTCATAGCCCCGGTCTATGGCCTTTTCCGGGTCTTGCATCTCCTCTATCCTTTCACTCGCGACTTTTGCCAGCCACTGCTTTATAGGCTCGGCCTTGGTGGATGGAACAGATTGGATTATGCGGAAAAGTGATTGAAGGTCAGCAACATCTGTTGGGTATGTCTTGCCGTCAGCTGCTTTCAATTTTAGTTGCTTACAAGTTGTAAGCATCTCATCGGCACCTTCTTTCTTAATCCGACTCTTAAGCACGGCCCAATATGTACTGGCTCTTTTGGGGGTTGGTTGGTCGGTAAGGGCCCCAACTACATCAACAATAGAGAAGTACCACTTCTCATCTTCCTCTACCCATGCGGTTCTTATTTTCTTATCTCCAAACAGCTGGAGAGCTTCTTTTTGACTCATTCGACTCTCGTTTTCTGCGAAGTTACGAAACAGAAACTTCTGTTGCAAGAGGAAAATGCTTTGGATCTGGTAAAAACTCATGAACTTCCCACATCCGTTAAGTTCCTTCATGCAAAAGGTTTGAGATGATTATAGGGGCACAAAAGGAGGCTGACAAAAAGTTTATATGGCTTGGGGCGATCTCTTTTTGTGTGCATTGACGTAGCAGGTCAAGCTTCAAAGTGTAGCAGGTCTGCGTTTTGGGTGGATACCTGCAACGCAAATCGGCCACTCAAGGCATATAGCGTTTCAAGTCGGCCATTATTTGCAAACCTGCTACACTTAATGACGACACCTGCGACAGCGGTGGAAAGGGAAGGCACTTCCGGGGGCTTGTGCACCCACGCACAAGGGTAGGGGGAGGGGCCCGCTGGCTGGCCGTTCACGGAGTGGACGAGCTGGACAGTGGGAGGGGCCGGAATGGAGCGCGAAGCGCGCAATGGAGTCCCCCGGGAGTGCCTTCCCTTTCACCGTATTTTTTGTGTCGCGTAAGTGGCTAATTATAAGCGTTTTACACAAATTAGGGTGCACTTGCAGGTGCACCCTAATTTGCGTATTTAGCATAGTGTCAAATAGTTACAGGGCACGCCTCCCGACCAACCCTAAAACCTTACTGAATGTCGCCGAGTTCTGTGAGGGCAAGGTGGAGATACCGGTCCGAGAGGGCTTCGTTTCTTTCTCCATCTATCATGAAACTGGCGCCGCAAAGGGAGCGAAGGCTGCGGAGTAATTGCTTCACTTGCTCGGGGGAGCTAAAGCCGTGAAGGCCTTTTTCGCGGTCTTCGATGGCAAAGAGGAGGGGACTGTTTACGTCTTCGGCGGTAAGGAGACTGGCTGTTTTGTTGGGAACCAGCTTGGACAGGAACTTATCCTGACAGTAAATGAGGATGAGCCGGTTTTCAACGTCCAGGTCCATGAGGCTTCTGAGTTTTGTAAGAGGCTCGCTTACCCGGAAGAAAGTGAGGGTTTCGGGGTCTCCGAAGTAGGTGAAAATATTGTTGCGCACATTGGAGCTAAGCTGCAGGTATTCTACCAGCCCGTCGTAGATGCTTCCGTTCACTTTCCTGTAGCGGATAATGGGGAAAACCTCCCCCTCCGTGAAGTTTGAGGAGTTGGAGTCATCGCCACTCAGGTTATTGTCTGGCAGGTCGCAGACATTCTGAATGTGCCAGTACAAATCCTTTTCGCTTTCCTCTAAATTGTCATCGGCCACGATGACCTTTGCAAAGAAGTTGGAGGCCCACTGTTTTTCGGCCGGGCCAAAGGATTGCAGGTGCCGTATGGCATCTTCGGGGTCCATCTTGCAGGCCTTGTCCCAGTACTGTTTAAAAAGGTCGGTTTTCCCTTCAAAGTTGTATTGGTCTGTGAGGGCATCAATAATGGCCTTACCTTCCTGGTCGGAGAATTCGTCGTCGGCGGTTCCAAGGTGAATAGCAAGGCAAATGACAGAAGCAAGTTCGTCGAAGGAGAGATTTAGATTTGCCATAATGAAGTGGTTCTTTTCTGCAAAGTAAGTAAAATTATGCTAACTTTGCAATCCTATGGCAGAAGATATCATTGGGCAGTTTACCAGCTCGGAGTACAAGGAAGGATTTGTAACCGACGTAGAGCAGGAGTTCATCCCAAAAGGGCTGAACGAGGACATCGTGCGCCTGATATCTGCCCGAAAAGAAGAACCCCAGTGGCTCCTGGACTTCAGGCTGGACGCCTTTCGCAAATGGCAAAAAATGTCGATGCCCAACTGGGCGCATCTGGATATGCCGCCCATCGACTTCCAGGACATCATTTACTTTGCCGCCCCGAAGAAAGACAAAGACCGCCCCAAGGAGATAGACCCCAAGCTGGCCGAAACCTTCGACAAACTGGGCATCCCCATCAAAGAGCGGGACGTCCTGGCCGGCGTGGTGGCTGTAGATGCCGTTTTTGACTCGGTGTCCGTTACCACCACCTTCCAAAAAACCCTAAAGGAAAAGGGGATCATCTTTTGCAGCTTCTCAGAGGCCGTGAAAGAGCACCCGGACCTGGTGCGCAGGTATCTGGCCAGCGTGGTGCCCGCCAGCGACAATTTCTTTGCTGCCCTAAACAGCGCTGTTTTCTCCGACGGATCCTTCTGCTACATCCCCAAAGGCGTTCGCTGTCCCATGGAACTGTCCAGCTACTTCCGCATCAACGCCCGCGGCACCGGGCAGTTCGAGCGCACACTCATCGTGGCCGACGAAGGCTCGTACGTCTCCTACATGGAAGGCTGCACGGCCCCCATGCGCGACGAACAGCAGCTGCACGCCGCCGTGGTGGAAATTGTAGTGGAAAAGGATGCCGATGTAAAATACTCCACCGTGCAAAACTGGTATCCCGGCGACGCCGAAGGCAAAGGCGGCATCCTGAACCTGGTTACCAAGCGCGGCATTTGTAAGGGAGCGGGCAGTCACCTTAGCTGGACGCAGGTAGAAACCGGCAGCGCCATCACCTGGAAATACCCCTCCACCATATTAAAAGGAGACTATAGTTCGTCGGAATTCTATTCCGTGGCGGTAACCAACCATCATCAGCAGGCCGACACCGGCACCAAGATGATTCACCTGGGGCGCGGGACCAAAAGCCGCATTGTTTCCAAAGGCATATCGGCCGGGATTAGCCAGAACAGCTACCGTGGACTGGTACGCATGGCTCCGGGCGCGCAAAATGCCCGCAACTTCTCCCAGTGCGACAGCCTGCTCATAGGCTCCCGCTGCGGGGCGCACACCTTCCCCGTTATCCAAAGCCAGAACCCTACCGCAACCGTGGAGCATGAGGCTACCACCTCCAAAATCAGCGAAGACCAGCTCTTCTACTGCAATCAGCGCGGTATCGGCCCCGAAGAAGCCGTGGGGCTCATTGTGAACGGCTATGCCCGCGAAGTTCTTAGCCGCCTGCCTATGGAATTTGCCGTGGAGGCGCAAAAACTGCTGCAAGTTTCCCTTGAAGGCTCTGTCGGATGATTAATACCGTCATATTTGAGCTGGCAGGAAGGCCGGTACTGCTCATAGACCTTATTTCCAGTCTGCTGGGCCTTACCTGCGTGTTCCTGGCCGGTCGCAACTCCAAGTACAACTTCTGGGTGGGATACCTGTACACGGCTGCGCTCTTTTTCCTGTTCTGGAACCGCAGCCTCTATGCCAGCCTGCTACTGCAGCCCGTGTCCCTGGCTATCAATATCCTGGGCCACTACCGCTGGACGCATCCCAAGGACGAAGAAAAGAGTTCCCGGGATGCATCGGCCCTTAAAGTGAGCTCGTTAAGCCCGGCGGCGGCCGTCATCTGCGTGGCGGGCACCATGCTGGTAGCGGGTCTTTGGGGCCTTACGCTGGACAAGCTTTTCCCCGCCGATCCCCATCCCTATCTGGACTGCATTGTCACAGCCCTCATCCTGCTGGCCCAGCTCCTTAGCTCCCTCAAGAAGTGGGAATGCTGGATAGTGTGGCTGCTGGTGAACATTACCCAGATTATCCTTCACATCAGTGTGGGCAATGTGTTCATGCCCATCGTGTGCGGGCTCTATCTGGTAAACGGCCTGTGGTCCCTGGCCACCTGGATCAAACTGTATAAAAACAAGGCATAATATGCTGTTAGAAATTCATAACCTTCACGCCACCGTAAGCGACAAAGAAATACTCAAAGGGATAGACCTTGAAATAGCCCCCGGAACGGTGCATGCCATTATGGGACCCAACGGAGCCGGGAAAAGCACCCTGGCGGCGGTGCTCACCGGAAAACCCGGCTACGAGATAACGGAGGGAAGTATTCGTTTCCAAGGCCAGGATTTGCTGGCTATGAGCCCTGAGGAGCGTGCCTGGGCCGGGCTCTTCCTCAGTTTCCAGTACCCCATAGAGATTCCCGGCGTTACCATTACGGCATTCATGAAGGCCGCGGTAAATGCCAAACGCAAGGCGCAGGGCCTCCCAGAGATGAAAACCGCCGATTTCCTCAAACTCATGAAGGAAAAGATGGCCTTTGTGCAAATGAAACCGGAATTTGCCAAGCGGGAGGTGAACGTGGGATTCAGCGGCGGCGAGAAAAAACGCAACGAGATTTTTCAAATGGCCCTTCTGGACCCCTCCCTGTCCATCCTGGACGAAACAGACAGCGGCCTTGACGTAGACGCCCTAAAAATTGTGGCCGATGGCGTAAATGCGCTCCGCAGTCCGGAGAAGAGTGCCATCATAGTTACCCACTACCACAAACTGCTGGAGTATGTACAGCCTCAATTTGTACATGTGCTCAAGGCGGGCCGCATAGTGAAAACCGGCGGCCGGGAGCTCATAGACGCTATAGAAAGCAAAGGTTTTGACCAGTTCTAGCCTATGGGACACGGTAAATACATAGCGCCCCCAAAAGGGAAGTATCAGGTGCAGGCCGGGGAAGTGCTGGAACTGCAGTTTGTGGTGCTGCCCGGAGAATCCAGAAACCAGGATCTTAGCATAGACCTTACTGGCCCCGGTGCCCAGGCCCATGTGAAGGCCCTGTACCTTAGTACCTATCAGGAAAAAGTGAACCTGAACTTTGTAGTGCATCACCAGGCCCCCGGGTGCAAGAGCACACAGCTCATCAAAGGAATCGCCGGCGGAAGCGCCCAGGTACAGTTCCACGGAACCATAGTAGTGGCCCCCGACGCCCAACAAACCGAAGCCTATCAGGAGAATCACAACATTGTGCTCAGTGAAAGCGCAAAGGTAGACACCCAGCCCCAGTTGGAAATTTATGCCGACGATGTAAAGTGCTCCCACGGCGCTACCGTGGGCCGGCTGAATGAAGACGAAAGCTTTTACATGCGCTCCCGCGGCATCCCCGAGCAGGAAGCCAAAATTCTTCAGATGCTTTCCTTCCTGTCTCCGGTGATCCCCCAGGGGCGGGAAGAAGAACTGGAAAAGGTCGTTAGGGCCGCTACCCGTTCATAATTTCCGCGGGCGCACGGCCCTGGGCCCAAAGATCCCGCATTCGGTTCATAGCCCCGGTCACATGGCCGAAGAACAGCTTATAACCGGCGCAAAGCACATTTGTGCCGGTTTTTGCATCCCGGTGCTGGGGGCATTCTCCGTAGCAGGCCGGCAAAAAAGGACAGCGCTGGCACCCCTGTGGCAGAGAGGTCCATTTACGGTAAGCAAAACGCGCCACAGGCTCCCGGGACATCAGTTCTCGGATGGGCGTCTGAAGCACATTACCAAGGCGGTAGCGGGGATACACAAAGTGGTCGCACAGGTAAAGGTCCCCGTTATGCTCTATAACGGCATTCCCCGTGCAGGTTCGGTCAAAGATGCATACGCCCGATGGCTGCCCGCACCAGGCGGCCAGGGTGGCGTCGAACAGTTGCACGAAGGTTCGGCCCACATCCTGCTTCACCCACTCGTCAAAGATATCGGCCATGAATTGTCCGAATCCCTGGGCCGACACCGACCAAAAAGCAGGCTGGGCTCCCGGCGCAGCGGGCTCCACCACCCGGGGCCGGGAATTTTTACCGCGATAGTGCACATATTCCGCCACCGGCAAAAACTGCATATACTGGCTTCCGGCGGCTTTTAGAAAGGCATATACCTCTTTCCCATGCCCTTCGCTGGCGCGGTTTACGGTGGTTAGGGTGTTGAAGGACACCTCCTGCTCCTTCAAATAACCAAGGCCCCGCATCACGGCGTCGAAGGTGGGTTTTCCGCCCTGGTCCAGGCGGTAGCGGTCATGGATTTCCCGGGGGCCGTCCAGTGAAAGTCCCACCAGAAAATGGTTTTCCCGGAAAAAGCGGGCCCACCCAGGCGTTAAAAGCGTGCCGTTGGTTTGGATACTGTTACTCACCGTTTTTCCATGGGCATATTTCTTCTGGAAGACAACGGCCTTTTCGAAAAAGTCCAGTCCCATGACCAGCGGTTCTCCACCGTGCCACACAAATTGCACTTGAGGAACGTCGTTAGCCTCTATGTAGGACTTGATTACCTGTTCCAGCACCTGCGGCGTCATGCGAGGCTGCGCCCCACCGTAAAGATCGCTCTTGTCCAGATAGTAGCAGTAGGTGCAGCCCAGGTTACATAGGGAGCCGGCGGGCTTTAGCATGAGGTGGAAAGCGCTGGGGCCGGTAACCCGCGCGGCATCCTGTAGAAAAATGGTGTTTTGAGGCATTGCGCTCCGGGCCGTTAGTCTTCCCACTCCAGGAGGCGGCTACCGTCCGGCTGTACGCCGATGCGCACACACAGCGTTTCCTCCGGCAGGAGGGCTTCTATATTCTCTGGCCACTCCATGAGGCACAGATAGCCCGAATCCAGATAGTCGTAAAGGCCAATATCCAGGGCCTCTTCCGGGTGCTCAAGACGGTAGAAGTCAAAGTGGAAAACCGGATTCCCGCTGGCAGCCCGGTACTCGTTCACAATGGCAAAGGTGGGAGAACTCACTGCGTCTTCCTGCACCCCCAGATCCTTGCACAGGGCCGTGATAAAGGTGGTCTTGCCCGCTCCCATGGGAGCATAGAAGGCCACCAACGAGTGCTCCCCAATAGCTTTCAGAAATTCCCCGGCCGCCCTGGGCAGGTCTTCAAGACCGGATATAACTATACGATGATTCATGCTCCCACAAAGTGAATGGTACTCAACTGTTCACTGAAACGATGAATCCCTTCTTCCATCCGACGGATGGTTTTTGCGGATGGCTTTCTGTAACCGCTCACATAGTGCCCCAGTTGTTTTTGATTGATTCCTGTTATCCTTTCCAAACCGGCCAAGGTAAAGGCAAATGCGAATTCCTGAAGAAAGGAGGGAATATCATAGCGAAAAATAAACTCGGCCTCGACGAACGCTTCCCCTAAATCCTCTGTTACGCACTTCTTCATATCTTCATAACCCGCCATAAAATCTTCCTTGGCTTTGGCAATGGTGTCACCGGTCCCAATAATTCCATAGGGGTAGTCATCGCTGTCGCTGTAAACCGAATAATGATGGTCTGGGCCTGTTTCAATAATAGCTGTTACTTTTTTCATAATACTACTCCGGATTGTTTCCCAATTTGTCTGACGGTTCCCTTTTTTGCCTCTTGAGCTTCGTGGTAACTGGTTGTAAACTTCTGTCCGGTTATAGGACTCATCCATATGGGATGACTGGAACCGTTTCTTATAACATAACACCCAGCTTCGCGCAATAATCTGTGTATTTCCGAATATTTCATTGCAAAGATAGTAAATTTTCTAACATTTTACAAATCCAGAATACTTCGGCGGTCAAGGAAACGGTAGCTGGCGGCTTCGGCAATGTGCTCGGGCCGAATGTGCGGGGTGCCGGCAAGGTCGGCTATGGTGCGGGCAATTTTGATCATGCGGGTATAGGCGCGAGCGCTAAGGCCCATTCGGCCGATAACTTGCTCCAGGAGCTGCTTACAATCCTCGTCCAGCGGGCAAAACTGCTCCAGCTGACGGGAATTCATTTCTGAATTGGTAAAGATGCCACTACCGGCAAACCGCCGCCGCTGAATTTCCCGCGCCTTGAGCACCCGCGCTGCGATAGCTGCCGAAGGCTCGGCCTTTTGTCCCCGGATAAGGGCCGACGTCTCTACGGGATGCATCCACAGCTGGATATCTATACGGTCCATCACCGGCCCCGACAATTTGGAAAGATAGGCCAGCCGCTGCCCCACCGAGCAGGTGCAGCGATCCCCCTCCCCGTAATAGCCGCAGGGACAGGGATTGGAAGCGGCTACCAGCATGAACGAGGCCGGATACTCTATCTTGGCCTTGAGCCTGGAAATGGTCACTTTTCGGTCTTCCAACGGTCCCCGAAGCGCTTCCAGCGTAGATTTGGGTGCCTCGCAGAATTCGTCCAGAAAAAGGACACCGTTGGTGGCCAGGGAAACCTCTCCCGGCAGGATGTTCTCTCCGCTGCCGCCGCCCAGCATGGCCGCCTTGGAGGCCGATATGTGCGGAGCCCGGAACGGTCGTGTGCGCATGAATCCCAGCCCGCCGCTGCTGCGCCCGGCCACCGAGTACACTTTGGACGTTACAGCGCTCTCTTCCAGGCTCATGGGAGGCAGAATCCCCGCCATGGCCTTGGCAATGGAGCTCTTCCCGCTTCCCGGGGCCCCCAGCAGCAAGACATTATGTTGCCCCGCCGACGCAATCTCTACGCCGCGCTTGGCGCCTTCCTGGCCAATGATATCGGCAAAATCCATGTAGGCCGAAGTGCTTCGCCCCTGAGCGGCCAGCGCCTCCTTATACATTTCAGTGTTCCATACAAGAAGGTCGGAAGGGTCTTCCTGCTCCTCCAGAATGCGCAGCACGTCGTCCAGCGTGCGCACCCCGTACACCAGCGCGTCCCTGTAATCTACAGCCTCCAGGGCCGATGCCTCCGGCAGAATGCAGCCTTTGTATCCCAGTTCCATGGCCATCTCTACCATGGGCAGAGTGCCGCTCACATAGCGCACACTGCCGTCCAGACCCAGTTCCCCCATAATCAAGTACTTCTCCAGTCCCAGCAGGGGCCGCTGCTCCGACGCAGCAATAATCCCCAGCGCTATGGGAATGTCGTAGCCGCTGCCCTGCTTGTGAAGGTCGGCCGGGGCCAGGTTAATCACAATCTTTTTCCCGGGAACATGGAATCCCTTGGCCTGCAGGGCGGTTACTGTGCGCAGCAGGCTTTCTTTGACGGCAGCATCGGCCAGCCCCACCAGGTGTATTCCTACGCCCATCATGATTTTCACCTCTATGGTTACCGGTACGGCCTGAATCCCCGTACACTTGGCTCCATGGATATTTACCAGCATATTTTATTGGATTTGAATGGCTGCAAAGTAGCCGTTAAACGTTAGGGGAATAATTTTACCGTTCACCCACAGCCGATGTTCGGTGCCTGTTGCGTGGCTTAGCGCCATGGCCAGAGTGCCTTTCTGGAAAACGGCGCATCGGGCCGATTTAAGCAGATATGTGTGCGGCTTTGCCTGCGTATTTACTCCACCCACAAACACCTGGTACACCCGTCCTTCGTCCAGTGTGATATAGGCGCTGGAGCCCTGGTACATAAATAAATCGGCCACCGGATTATTGCTGGAAGCCGTTAGGCGCAGGCCATGGTGATCCCGTACCCAGCAGGTGTATTTTCCCCCACCCAAGCCGGTGCTGTAGCCTTTCATGACCATTTCCCCCTCGTAGGGGACCAGACGGCAACGGGAAACGCTTTCCCCCTCACCCACATTCATGGAGATGGGGGTGTCGGCCATGACCAGGCATAAGCTCCAGCTATAAGGTGTACGGCATTCGCTGCGGTACAGGACCCCGTTGAAGGGCCTTATGTCAAAAACCGTGTGCGCCAACCCTGCCGCCAGGGTTTGTACCAGTTCGGCGCCCCGCATGATGCGGTATTCGTGCTGCGTTTCCTCTCCCTTCTGAACGGGAATGCTGTAGGAATAATAGACGCCACTGCTGTCGGCGGCCAGGGCGCCGCCCGGCCATTCGCGGTCTTCCCTGCTGCCCAGGATGTTGCCCACAGGCGACGAGAATACGGCCACTCCGTCTATCCGGTAACAAAGGCCCTTGCCACCGGCGCGCTGACCCAGGGTGTGCAGGTGACCGTTAAGGGGAAGCAGGCCTTTGAGCACTTCCTCTCCGTCATAGCGCAGATACATCTCTCCATTTCGCAGCACCGCCGTCTGCCTTCCTTCCAGCGTTTGGTCAATCCAAAGGGCGCCGTCCAACAGGCAAATACGGTCGGGGGCGGGGTCTCCCCGGAAGGGGAAGGACAGGAGTTCGGTGCTGTCTTTGAACAGCACGGCTTCGGCTCCGCGGTAATCACCTTCCCGCCAGTCGGCCCATTCAGGGAAGCGAACAGCTACGGCGAACACGCCCGGGCTGCTTAGCTGGAGGGTAAGGCTGTCGGGCGTTTCCTCCTCGGGGGCGTGCGGAAAATGCGTAAAGCGATCCTGCATGCGCATCCAGCGCGGAGTGGGGTCAAATAGGGGTTTTTGGCAGGCTGCCAGGGCCAGAAAACAGGCCAGAATTCCAATCAAACGACGCATGGCTCACAACTTTTGTTGGCGCAAGGTCGTCAATTGTAAACACATTTCCTACAATCGTAAAAAAGAATGTGTTGTATTATAAATAGATGTTGTGTTTTTTAAGATTTTTGTTCCGGAAACAGCCCAAAACAGGCGCTTCCGCTGCCGCTCATGGAGGCATAAACGGCCCCTTTTCGGTACAGGTCTTCCTTTACCCCGGCCAGGGCGGGATACTTGGCAAATACGGTTTCCTCGAAGTCGTTCACCAGATGGTCTTTCCAAGTGTTAACCGGAGCCTTTAGCACTTCCTCCAGCGGTTTGGCGGGGGAGTGGGGGACAATGCCCCTGTAGGCGTCGGCCGTACTCACGGCAATACCTTCCGGAATAACCACTTCCAGCCTGTATCCGCTAAGATCCAGGGCAAAAGGCTTTAGGATTTCCCCTCGGCCGCTGCCCAGCATGGGGGTGTTGTACACAAAGAAGGCACAGTCGCTGCCCAGGCGGGCGGCATAGGCCGATAGCTGCTCCGGGGAAAGTTCCAGCCCGGCCAGCTGCGAAATCATACGCAGCGCCCATGCGGCATCGGCCGACCCTCCTCCCAGACCTGCGCCCACGGGAGAAAGCTTTTCAAGGAAGATTTTCATGGGCGGAAGTTCATACTCCTGTGCCAGCAGAAAGTAGGCTTTGGCGGTGAGATCCTTCAGCGGGTCCCAATCTACGCCTTCTTTGCGGGCAATGGTAATCATGAGTTTTCCATCCGGGGAAATAGCCTGCGAAAGGCTGCCGTAGCGCTCCTGTAAAACTTTGATGGTGCGGCTGTAGTCGTCGGCAAAAATGATTTCCAAAACATCGTGGATGCCGGTGTAGGGGACAAAGAGGGTTTCAAGGTCGTGGAAACCGTCCGGGCGTTTTCGCAGGACGTTCAGGCCCAGATTTATCTTCACATTGGGATACCCTGTCATGGCCTAGTTTTTCCCCAGGGAGAAGCGCAGGCCGGCCTCTATGTCGAAGCGCAGCGGCTGAATGGTGCGCAGGGAGCGGGGCATGCCTTCGGCGTTGAAAAGATAGTATCTTACGCCGGGATCCAGGAACAGGCCCACGTGGGGCGTTATCTTGAATTCCACGCCCAGGCCGGCGCCCACAGACCACATGTCGTGCGCACCAGTCTGGTGATAGTGAAGGTCTTTTGGGGCATGCACCAGGAAATCGTTGTCCAGCAGGAATTCGTAGGAGCCACCGGCAAAAGTGTGCACGCGCCACCTGCCCCGGTTCACAATGTCGTAGTACACGTTGAGCGGAACGCCCAGCCAATGCTGCGTATTGTCTATGCTGGTGGGATTTTCCGGGTCTCCTACGTCGTAGCCTTGGCCGGAGTGATAGGCGCCCATGAAGGTGCGGCTAAGGTTGGTGTAGCGCACTCCTACGCCCACTGCCCAACGGGGCGTGAAATTATACTTAAGATGCAGGCCCGCGCTGAAGGGCAGGCTAAAGTTGTCCTGGGAAAGCTCTTCTATGAATTCTCCCTCCTGGGGCAGGCCGGCCTTGGCAAACCCGCGCCCGGCACTCATGGGAACATCCTGGCGGGAATTCTTACCCTGGAGGTTACCAACGGCCATAATGGACAGGCCGCGGCCGCTTTCCTGCTTTTGCTCGCTGCGGGCCAGTTGCTCCAGCAGCAGGGCGTCTTCCAGATAACTCTCGGGCTGGGCCGCCTTGATTGGAACCAGTTGTTGGCGCTGGACCGGCATGGCTGAAGCCATAAGGTTTGAGGACGGAATGGCTGTTGCGGCCGATTCGGGGGCGACGGCAGGGGTCCCTTTAATGCCCTTGACAGGGCGCAGTGCCGCCGCCTGGTCCGTTTTGGCGCCCTGGGAAGACATGACGGCAGGGGACTCTGCGGGAGTTACACTTACCGGATAATTTTCCTGGGCTATAGATATAGTGAGGTTAGAAGGTTCTACCGTTGCAGCCGGCCACAGCAGCACCACGCCCGCTATCACAGCGGCGGCCACGGCGGCTACCGAGGCGCCCCACAGCCAGAAAGGAACCACGCGACGCCGGCGGTCAAGGCCGGCTGCCACCCCTTCCCAAACGCGCGGGGAAACGGATTCCTCTGCGTCTTGAAGGAGATTCCTTACCTGTATGTCAAACTCTTTCTCGTTCATTTTACACCATTTATCATACTCTGCAACTGAACCCGGGCCCTTTGGAGCTTCGAGCGGGATGTAGCCTCTGTGCACCCCAGTTCCTGCGCAATTTCCCGGTGTGAATAACCTTCTATTACATACATATTAAATACAGTCCTTGCGTCTGGTGGAAGCGCTTCGATGAGCCGCATCAGTTCCTTGTATCCCATGTTTTGCACCGGCGTGGTTTCCTCTGAGCTTAAGGCATGCGCCTGCGAAATATCGTCGCTTTGCCCAAGAACGTCTGTGCGTCTGAGATGCATCAGTGCAGTATTGACAAAGATCTTTCTGGCCCAGCCCTCGAAGGAACCGCTTCCCTGGTAGCTCTCCAGTTTGGTAAACAAGGTAACAAAACCTTCCTGAAGGATATCCTCGGCGTCTTCACGGTTTCCCATGTAACGCAGGCAAACTGCCATCATTTTGGGCGCCAGTGCGTCGAAGAGCTGTTTTTGTGCCTTGCGCTCCCCGTCTTTGCATGCAGCGGCCAAACGCTCCAGGGACGAAGCGCCCCCGGGGGATTCTGGATCCCTTGTCCACCTAATAAGATGCAAAAACGGGCGAAAACGTTTCACGGTTTTGGTTTTTGTTCACGTACAAGAAACAAATTTCGGAAAAAAATCAGAATCCCGGAAGGGTTCTTGCCTATTTTTTGTAAAACCCGTATTTTTGTAGAAATGAAACGGTGGTTTGTCATATGGGGCCTTTGTCTGCTCTGTCTTTTCCCGGCCCGCGCCCAGTCGGTAGAGTGGAACCTGGCCGAGGCTGTGCAGCAGTATGCCAGCGGCAACTACCAGCAGGCTAAGGTCTTACTACAAAGTCTTTCCCTGGCCGCCCCCGCCGATGACGCCGTGTGGTATTATCTGGCCCTTACCCAAATTCGTCTGGGAGAAATGGATGCCGCCCAAAAGTCGTTGGAAAATGCCGTAACGCTGGACAACAAGAATTTCTGGTACCGCAATATGCTGGCCCGCCTGTATGTAGCGCAGGGAAAAATCCAGGAAGGGGAGGCCCAATATGAGGGGATGGTAAAGGATTTCCCGTCCAAGCAGGACCCCACCTATAGCCTTCTGGATTTGTATCTTAAACAAAAAGAATACGAAAAAGCGCTCGCAGCCCTGGAGGAAATTCAGCGGCAAAGAGGCCCTTCAGAAGAATTGGTGCGCACCCGCCACGACGTTCTGGCCACCATGGGCCGTCAGGAACAAGCCATCCAGGAGCTGGAGCAGTTTGTGCAGGAGTATGCGTCGCCTTCCATCCAAACCCTTCTGGGAGACTATTACCTGGGAGAGTACAAGGATTCCCTGGCCCGCGTGCACTATGAGGAAGCCCTGGCGCTGGATAGTAGTTATGTACCTGCAGTGCTGGGAATGGGAGAAGTTTACCGGCACGGGAGGCAGTATGGCAAGTACTTCGGCACCATGGAGCCATTTTTTGCCTCGGAAAGCATCCCGGCGGCCAGCAAAAGCATGTATATTGGCAATCTTACCCGCAGCCTGGACCCTAAAATTCTGCAACTGCACCGCGCAGGATTCGACTCCCTGGTGGTAAGGGCCGCGGAGGTACACCCCACCGACAGCACGCTTCTCTCTACGGTGGGCCGGTATTATTACACCACGGGGCGTGTCCAGGAGGCCGGCAAATGGTTTGGGCGTGCGGCCGAAGCATATCCCGGAAGCCTTTCCCTCACCGCTACGTATTTGCAGTATCTGGGCATTCAGGAAGATTGGCCCCAGCTACGGGATCTTTCCCTGGCGGCTTTCGGCCGATTCAAGGAAATTGCCTTCCTGGACTATGCCAATATGGCCAGTTACAAGCTGGAAGACTACGACGCAATTATTGACAACTGCCAGTTCATCCTTAGCCATTATCCAAAAGATAAAGAGCTGCGCCTAAGCGCCTTGTCACAAATGGGCGATGCCTGGCATTCTAAAGGAAATAACAAAGAGGCGTTCAAGGCCTACGACAAAGCGCTGGGCCTGGACCCCACTTATGCACCGGTGCTCAACAATTACGCCTACTATCTGTGCCTGGAAGGAAAAAGCCTCAAGAAGGCCTATGCCATGTCCAAAAAGACGGTAGAGGCCCAGCCCGACAATGCCACCTACCTGGACACCTTTGCCTGGATTCTGCATCTGCAGGGAAAAGACCTGGAGGCCAAACCCTTTTTCAAGCACGCCATGCTGTACGGCGGCAAAGACAGTCCCGTTATCCTGGACCATTACGCCGAAGTTCTGTATGCCCTGAAGGAGTACGACGCCGCTAAACTGTACTGGCGTCAGGCTAAGGCCAAGAATACCGGCGCCGAAGTCCCCGACCTTGAAGAGCGCGTTGCGGCGAGGCTGCAGGCCATTGAGAAGCTATGAGAAAGTTCCTGTATATAGCCCTTCTGCTGCTGTGCGCTTTTCCTTTGGCTGCCCAGCAAAAGACCTCCATGAAAAAACTGGAGAGCCAGCGGGCGCAGCTGGAAAAGGACATTGCTATTATTAACCGCAAGCTGGAGGAAAATTCCCGCTCCAGCGAACAGGCGCTGGGGAACCTTACGCTGGTGCGCAGCAAAATATCGGCCCGGGAAAAACTCATTGCCGGCTGCGACCAAACGCTTCGTGTCCTGGACGACTCTATTCGGGTTTGCAAGCGTAAACTGGACCTGCTGCAGGCCCGCTACGACACCCTTTCCTACTATTATGGCCGCTTGGTTCGCGGCGCCTACAAAAACCGCGACAGCCGCGTGTGGTACATGTACATCCTGTCCAGCGAGTCCCTTGGGCAGGGGCTCCGGCGTTTTGGGTATCTGCGCAGCTTGTCGGCCCAAATGAGTTCGCAGGCGGTGCGCATCCGGGAAACCGCGGCCGAACTTGAAGTGGATCGGGAACGTTTGCAGGGGCTGCGCGACCAGGCCTCCGAAATGCGGCGCAAAGTGGTGCGGGAGCGCGCAAAACTGCGCGACGAAGAAACCGAGCAAAACCGTCTGGTGAACCGCCTTGGCGCCGACCGCAAGAAGTACCAGAAGCAGCTCAAGGAGAAAAACCGCCAGAAAGAAGCGCTTAACCGGAAAATTGCCGACTTAATTCGTTCCCAGGCCGAATCCCAAAAGGGTGGAAAGAAGGGCGGCTCCAAAGGAAAAACCACCTCCACGGTGGTGGATACCAAACTTTCCAACGAATTTGCAGCCAATAAGGGCAAGCTGCCCTGGCCGGTAGAGGGCGCTATTGTAGAGCGCTTCGGCCGGCATCAGCATCCGGTGTACCAAAACGTGGAACTTCCGCAGAACAACGGCGTAACGCTGGTGGTCAAGCGCGGCGCCCAGGCCCGGGCCGTCTTTAACGGCAAGGTGTCGCAAGTGGTGGCCATGCCCGGCTTCAACCAGTGCGTGCTGGTGAATCACGGCGCCTATTTCACCCTTTATGCCAAACTTAAGTCGGTGGCTGTCAAGGCCGGGGATAAAATAACCACCGGCCAGATTATTGGCACGGTGGATACTATTGCCGGGGAAGACCTGTTCCATTTTGAACTCTGGAAGGGAACTTCGCCGCAGAACCCGGAATTGTGGCTGCGGGATTAGTCTCCTACCACCCAAACCAGTACATGGCGGTCAAAAGTCATGTACTCCAGGTCAAATTCTTCTTCGTCTTCGTTTTTGTCAATGAAGGTGGCTTCCAGTTCTCCTTCGCCGCGGGGGCGGAAGCGCTCCAGCTCAATTTGCTCGGCGAAATCCAGGGTGTAGCGGCTTAGAAGCTTGAAAATGGCTTCTTTGGCGCACCAGTAGATGGCCAGTTGCTCATTGCGTTTGTCGGTTTCAAGGTCGTCTATCTCGTCCTCGCTCAGGGCTTTCTTTTCCACGGCCGAGAAGTCGCGGTCCAGGGACTCGATGTCTATGCCGCAGTCTTCTTCCTCGTGGAGAATGACCGCCACATATTTTTCCGTGTGGGTAATGGAAATGTTTACTGCATTGTTCTCCAAATAAGGCTTGCCGTTGTCGTGGTGGCTCAGGTATACCTTTTCTTCGAACAGGGTATTGAGCAGGGCCCTTACGGCGAGCCGCTGCTTGCGCAGGGATGCGCTTTTAATGAACGAGATTTCCTCCATCTCGTCGGTGGGAGTAGCGGCCAGTTTAACCAACTCTTCCTCAGTTTCCGTAATTTGCCACACGCCAATGGTGGCTTCGTTTTCCAGTTTCTTCTTTAAATAAAGTGCCATTACAGTTTTATTCCAACGACAAAACGCAAGCGCCCGGATGCTTTAGCGCAGCACCGGGTCCTGGCAGGGTATCAAACATAATCGCGACAGAGGGTCGTCTGAACCGACGCCCGCTAATAGATGATTGACCTGACTGGGAGGCTCCATTTTAATCGTTACAATTTTCGGCCACAAAGATAATTCATTTTTGGGAAAAACAACGCATCTTTCAAAGGAAACATGTATCTTTGCAAGGTTAGTTTGTAAAATGAAGAAGATTCTCCATCTTATTGTGTTTCTGCTGTTTGCCGTAAGCGCGGCGGCACAGGATATTCCAGAGCCCTACCGGGCCGTGGCCCTCAAGGTAGAGGAACTTACCGGCTTTCCGGCAAGGGAGGGGAACAGCATTACCTGGTATAGGGATGGAGACGCTTTTCTGGCCGATTATTTCCGGGACCTTTCTGCTGCCAAGGAGTCGGTAGAGGCCGAGATTTATCAGTTCCGCCATGGCGGGGCAGGGTCGGCCATCCGGGACGCTCTTATAGCCAAAGCCCTGCAGGGGGTAAAGGTATCCCTTGTGGTAGAAAACATTTCCAATCCCCGGGAACCCTATACTTTTTATAATGCGCTGCGAAAAGCCGGCGCCGATCTTCTTTTTTACACTAACCCAGATGGCCGCCTTTGGGAAATCTTGAAGGATGTAAACAACAGGACCCATCGCAAACTCATCGTGCTGGATCACACCATTGGCTACACCGGCGGTATGAACTGGGTAGAGGTCATCCGCCACCGGGAAGATATTCACTTCCGTGTAGAAGGTCCTGTGGTGGCCGACATGCACCGCCTGCTGGTGGAAACCCGCGAGCGGCTGGGGGGCGCCTCGTGCAGCGGCGGGTCCCAACTTTCGGCCTGTGGCAGCATTACCGCGCAACTCGTTCCCGGCGGCCGCGCCGACTATCCCGTGATGGGCACGCTCTACGCCGAAGCTTTTCGGTCGGCCCGGAAGAGTCTGTACATCCGCACCCCGTACTTCTGCCCCAGCAAAGAGATTCTCTCCGTGCTCAAAGACGCGGCGGGAAGAGGAGTCGATGTTCGCCTGTACGTTCCCGACGGCAGCGACTGGCCCCTGGCCGACGGAATCGGCAAATCCTACTACAAGGAACTCATGGAGGCCGGTGTGCACATCTTCGAATGCCGGGGCTTCTTTAACCACGCCAAGATTTTCATCGTCGATGGTTATCTGGGATGCGCCGGAACGGTGAACCTGGACCAGCGAAGCCTGAACATTAACGAGGAAGACTGTCTGTTTTTATATGGAAGCCAGGCTCTGGAGTACCTGCAGGCCGATTTTGAGCGTATTCAGCAACTGGCCACAGAACTCACAGTCCCTCCCAGGCGCTGGCCACACCGCTATCTTTTCCGCGTGTTTTCCCCTTGGATGTAATTGTACAATTTAGTAACTTTGCGGTCCCATTTTAGAACGTTGTATTTAAAACATAAAAAATCATGAAATTTCTAACGGATGAAAAGCTCCTCATTGTTGGCGCTGCCGGTATGATTGGTTCCAATATGGTGCAAACCGCCGCCATGCTGGGCCTCACCCCTAATATTTGCCTGTACGATATCTTCGAACCGGGCCTTAAGGGTGTTCTGGCCGAGATGGATCACTGCGCCTTCGAGGGCATCAACCTCACCGCCACCATCGACCCCGCCGTCGCTTTTAAGGATGCCAAGTATATCATCTCTTCCGGCGGCGCTCCCCGCAAGGAAGGCATGACCCGCGAAGACCTGCTCAAGGGAAACTGCCAAATTGCCGCCGAATTCGGAGACAATATCAAAAAATACTGCCCGGACGCCAAGTTTGTGGTGGTTATCTTTAATCCGGCCGATGTTACGGCTCTCACCGCCCTCATCCACTCGGGCCTCAAGCCTTCCCAACTCACTTCCCTGGCCGCCCTGGACAGCACCCGTCTGCAGGAAGCCCTGGCCCAGGAATTCGGCGTGCCTCAGTACAAGGTAACCGGCGCCCGCACCTATGGCGGTCACGGTGAGGCTATGGCCGTATTCGCCTCCCATGTAAAAGTGGACGGTAAACCTCTGGCCCAGTTGGAACTTTCCCCCGAGCGTTTTGCCGAGATTAAACACAACACCATTCAAGGTGGTTCCAACATCATTAAGCTTCGTGGCCGCAGCTCCTTCCAAAGCCCCGCATACCAGGCCGTAAAGATGATCGAGGCCGCTATGGGTGGAGCTAAGTTCGAATGGCCCGCCGGCACCTACGTGAACAACGCCCAGTACAAGAATGTCATGATGGCTATGCCCACCGTGATCGATGCCACCGGCTGTCACTTCACCAACCCCGAAGGCACCCCCGAGGAAATGGCTGCCCTGGATGCCTCTTACCAGCACCTTGTAAAGATGCGCGACGAGATAGTTTCCCTGGGAATTATTCCCACCGTAGAAAACTGGACCAAAGAGAATCCTAATCTGTAATTTTGGGTTTTACCGTAAAAAGGAGGCTGACCAAAAGGTTAGTCTCTTTTTTTGTGGTTTTTGGACCTGGTCTAAGGTGTTTTTGGACTAAGTCCAATTATAGGTACTGGACCTGGTCCAGTGATTGTGCTATAGAAGTACGTAGAAGGCCGATGTGCTGGACTAGGTCCAGGAAACAAAATTGGACCAAGTCCAAATCATGGCTGGACCAGGTCCAATTCTTAGATAGACTTCGTACTCCTTCTGTTATTCAACTTAAGGGCCAGAGCAGTAGGCCGATGTGGTAGGCGGCAAAGGCACACAGCCAGGCAACAAGGATGGTGTAGATACACAGCAGAACGGCCCAGAGCCAGGAGTTGGTTTCGTTCTTGATGGCCACAAAGGTGGCAATACACGGGAAGTACAGCAGTACAAACACCATAAAGGCCAGGGCTGTGGCTGTGGGAATATCGGCCTTTAGGGCGGCTTGGAGGGCAGTATCGCCGTCGGAGGCCTCTACGGCACCTTCCTGCGCATAGGTTACGCCCAGGGAGCTAATGACCAGTTCTTTGGCGCCAATGCCGGCCAGCAGGCCCACGTCCATTTTCCAGTTAAAGCCAAGCGGTTCCATGGCGGGTGCAACAGCCTTCCCAACGGTTCCTATATAGGAGTGCTCCTGCTGGTAGGATGCACTGGCGTTTTCGTGCCGGGGAAAGTATCCCAGGAACCAGATGGCTACTGAGAAAATTAGGATAGTGGTGGCCATTTTCTCCAGGTATTGTCGGCCTTTCTCCCAAGTGTGCCGTCCAATAGCCTTGGCCGTAGGAACACGGTAGGGCGGCAGTTCCATCACAAAGGGAAGGTCGTCGTCCTTTACGAACTTACCCATTATAAGGGCCGACAAAATGGCCAGCACAATGCCCAGCAGATAGATACCCAGCAGGGCCGTGGCCGGATGAGAAGGAAAAAAGGCTCCGGCAAAAAGCACAAAGATGGGCAGGCGCCCGGCACAGGACATAAAGGGAATAATGGCAATGGTAACCAGCCTGCTTTTTCGGCTTTCGATGCTACGGGTAGCCATAATAGCTGGCACATTACAACCAAAGCCCATTACCATAGGAATGAAGCTTTTACCATGCAGCCCTATCCGGTGCATCATTTTATCTACGATGAAAGCCGCACGGGCCATGTACCCGCTGTCTTCCATGATGGAAATAAAAAAATACAGGATAAGGATGTTGGGCAGGAACACCAGTACACTGCCCACGCCGGCAATAACGCCATCGACCAGCAGGTCCCTGAACCAGCTTTGGGGCAGTAAGGCGCCCACCTTGTCACCCAACCAGCTCACTGCCGCGTCTATCCAGTCCATGGGGTACTGCCCCACGGTAAAGGTAGCCCAGAAGATAAACCACAACAATAAAAGGAAGATGGGAAACGCCAGCCAGCGGTTGGTGACAAGGGCGTCTATTTTGTCGGTAAGGGTGCGCCGGGGGCGCTCCTGATGATATTTCTCGTAGGTTTCGGCCAGGGCTCCCTGGATAAAAGCGTACTTGGCATCTACAATGGCACTTTCGGCGGTACAGCCCAGTAGCTCCTGAATACTTTGCTCTACGTCGGAGCGGGCATTGGCAATGTCGCGTATATTGGGCATACTGGCCAGCAGGTCCTCCACTTCTTTGTCGCCTTCCAGGTATTTAATGGTGAGGTAACGGGTACTGAACCTGGCCTTTAGTTGTTCGTTATGTGCAATGTAGGGTTGGACGGCACGGATGCCTTTCTCCAACTCGGTGCCATGGTTAATGTGAATGTGCCGGGCCAGTTTTGGATCGGCGTTTTCGTAGATGGCTATAACGGTATCAAAGAGCTCGGGGATACCCTGGCCGTCGCGGCTCACGGTGGGACAGACAGGCATACCAAGCAGCCAACCCAGCTGCTTGGTGTCCAGGGTGTCGCCCTTGTGCTGCAGTTCGTCGTACATATTCAGGGCCATCACCACGCGCAGATTCATATCAATGAGCTGGGTGGTAAGATACAAATTACGCTCAATGTTGGAGGCGTCTACCACGTTCACCACTACGTCGGGCAGCGTTTCCAGCAGGTTCTTGCGCACATACAGTTCTTCGGGAGAATAGGCCGATAAAGAATAGGTTCCCGGAAGGTCTACCAGGGTAATGTCGTAGTCTTTGTAGCGAAAGTGACCTTCCTTGGCGTCTACGGTAACGCCCGAATAGTTGCCCACATGCTCGTGGGCGCCGGAAGCAATATTGAAAAGAGAGGTTTTTCCGCAGTTGGGATTGCCCACCAGAGCCACCCGGATACTATGCCGACGCTCATCGGCCACATGCTCCAGCGCCTGAGCCAGACGGCTGTCCTGTTCCATATCGGCCGGTAGTCCCTGTAAATGTTCGTCGCTCAAGAGCGCTTCGCGGGCCTCCTGCTCCGTTACAACCTCTATGAGGTGCGCTTCTTCCCGCCGCAGTGAAACCTTATATCCAATAATTTCATATTCGATGGGATCCTTCAGCGGCGCATTGAGCACCACCCGCACCTCTTTCCCACGGATGAATCCCATTTCAATGAGCCGTTTTCGAAAGCTTCCATGCCCGTTCACGCGCACAATCACAGCTTTCTCGCCGGTCTGTAAATCTGCCAGAAACATGTTTTTGTGATTATCGGCTGCAAAGGTACGGTAGCTTTTACTTCCCGTCAATCCTCATTTATGGGGATGGGCCGTTACCTTAGCCAACGTCCCAATCTTTGGACCGTTGGGCGAGAAAATACTAAAACAGCGTATTGTCTTCGGGAGAGTATTTGCGTTGGGAAAGGTAGGCGTCCATGCCCAGGTGGGAATAGGCTAGTTCGGTGGCAACGCGGCCTCGCTGGGTGCGTATAATGAAGCCTTCTTTAATGAGGAAGGGTTCGTACACTTCTTCCAGGGTGCCGGCATCTTCGCTCACAGAAGTGGCCAGGGTGCCAATACCCACGGGACCGCCCTTAAAGGTTAAGATGAGGGTGCGAAGAATCTTATTGTCTATGGCATCCAGGCCTCGCTTGTCTATCTTGAGCTTATTAAGGGCAAAGCGGGTAATTTCCAAATTTATACGACCGTCGCCCAGTACCTGAGCAAAGTCCCGGACGCGTTTGAGCAGGGCATTGGCAATACGGGCCGTACCGCGGCTGCGAAGCGCTATTTCATAGGCCGCATCGTCGTCTATTTCCAGGGCCAGAATGCGGGCGCTGCGCAGCACAATGCGCTTAAGATCCTCGGTGTCATAGTACTCCAGCGCGCAATTGATGCCGAAACGGTCCCGCAGGGGAGCTGTTAACAAACCACTTCGCGTAGTGGCACCCACCAGCGTGAAAGGATTCAGGGAAATGCGCACCGACCGCGCACCGGGCCCTTTGTCTATCATAATATCTATCACATAGTCTTCCATGGCCGAGTAAAGATACTCTTCCACCTCTGGGGAAAGCCTGTGAATTTCGTCGATAAAAAGAACGTCTCCTTGTTCCAGCGAAGTGAGCAGCCCGGCAAGGTCTCCGGGTTTATCCAACACGGGACCCGAAGTAACCTTCATATTTACTCCCATCTCGTTGGCAATGATATGGGCAAGGGTGGTTTTTCCCAAACCGGGAGGGCCATGAAACAACACGTGATCCAAAGCTTCCCCGCGAAGCTTTGCAGCCTTAATATAAATATCCAGATTGGATACAATTTCTTTTTGTCCGGTGAAATCATCCAGGCCCTGCGGCCTTATAATTCCATCAAATTCACTATCTTTGCGGTCTACTGTGCTGTGCGGGTCGAATTCACTCATGACAGGTTCGGTTCAATTCAGCTACAAATATAGTTTTTTTATTTTTAAGAGTAATGGTTTTTATACAGCTGTTAATAAGTTGAAAACTTTTATTAACTAACTAAATATCATTACTTTAATAGTAAAAATAAGTGTTGAAAACCCGCTTTTTTTCTGTGAAGGAATTGTGAACTGCTTAAGCACCTCTTATTTGCTTTTTTCTTCACTTCTTTATTAACAGGGTTATAAACAGGTTTTCAACAGGAAAAAGGCCGCGAATGTTAATAAGCGAAAAAAGCACCAACCAACTGCAGAAAGTTCTTCAAAACAGCCGCGAAGTGTTCTGCAGCGGGCTTTTTTTGTCGGCACGCTGGGCTGTTCTGTCCCAGATAGCCCAGGAAAAAATTCATCTCATTGTTCTTCCAACCCGGGAAGCAGCAGAGTATTGCAGCGCCGACCTATATAATATGGTAGAAGGCGACTGTATTTTCTTTCTGCCAGAAAGTGGTCGTGGTATAGAGCGCAGTAACTATAAGTCGTCGCTGGGTGTACAGCGCACAGCCGCCATTGGAAAACTAATTGGCTATAAAGAGGAAGAGGGACGCCTTTTCATTATTACCTATCCGGAAGCATTAAAAGAAAAGCTACCTGCCGCAAATAAGCTTTCATCGGCCCTGTTAAGCCTTAAAGAAGGAGATACTATTTCTTACGAGTCCTTAAGGGAAAAACTCATTGAAAAAGGCTTCGAAAAAGTAGATTTTGTGAGTGCGCCAGGACAATATGCCATTCGAGGAGCCGTCATTGATATTTTTTCCTACTCGCTGGAGCGTCCCTATCGCATTAGTTTCTTCGGCGACGAAATAGAAAAGATTCACCTATTTGACTGTAATACGCAGCTTTCCATAGAGCAGGCCGATAAAGCCGATATTTACTCGGACATAGCCGCCGGCGGAGGAGAAGGCGAAGTGAGCCTGCTCACCCTTTTGCCTAAAGATGCCACGGTTTGGCTGGATTCCGGCGATATGTACAGGGAAGAGGATTTTTTCCCGGAACTGCTAAAGCTACGCCATGTTTTTTTGGATATACCGCTCCAAAAAGACCATGTAAATGCTATTCGCTTTAATATAACTCCCCAGCCGGTATTCAATAAGAACTTCGAACTTCTTATTTCCGACATAAATTCCCGCCTGGAAAGCGGATACAAGGTTTATATTATAGGAGAAAAAGAAAGCCAGTTGGAACGTCTGCGCTCCATTATGCTGCAGGATCAGCATGCCCTGTTGCCGGAATTTATCAAAGAAAAGAATATCCATTCCGGCTTTATAGACCATGAGAGCAAGGTTTGCTGCTACACCGACCACGAGATTTTTGACCGCTTTCACCGTGTGCGCATGCGCCGAACAGTGGAAAAGAGTGAACAACTTACCCTGAACGACCTTAGTGCCTTCCACCTGGGCGACTATGTGGTACACATCGATCACGGCGTGGGCATATTCGGCGGTCTGGTTAAAATGAAAGACGACAAAGGCCGCACCCACGAGGTTGTAAAACTCATGTACGGAGGTACCGATGTAGTTTTTGTTTCGGTCCATTCCCTGCACAAGATTTCCCGCTTCCGTTCCAGGGATGGAGAGCCGCCGCGCATCAATAAGTTGGGTTCCAAAACCTGGCAAAACCTTAAATCGGCCGCCAAGTCCCGCGTAAAGGATATTGCCAAGGAACTCATTCAACTGTATGCCCGCAGGCGCGCGTCAAAAGGCTTTGCTTTTTCTCCCGACACCTATTTACAGGAAGAGCTGGAATCGTCGTTTATGTACGAGGATACCCCGGATCAGGAGCGGGCCACTAAGGCGGTGAAGGAGGATATGGAGGACAGTTGCCCCATGGACCGGCTCATTTGCGGCGACGTAGGCTTCGGCAAAACCGAAATAGCTATCAGGGCCGCCTTTAAAGCCGTGGCCGATTCTAAGCAGGTAGCCGTTCTGGTGCCCACCACTATCCTCTGTTTACAGCACTACGAAACCTTCCGTGCTCGCCTGCAGGGTCTTCCCTGCACAGTAGAATATGTGAGCCGGCTAAGAACTGCCAAACAAATCACCGATATTAAAAAGCGCCTCAAAGAAGGTAAGATAGATATACTTATAGGTACTCACAAAATTTTGGGCGGAGGCTTCGAATTCAAAGACCTGGGGCTGCTGGTGATAGACGAGGAGCAAAAATTTGGGGTGAGTGCCAAAGAAAAACTTCGGCATCTCAAAAACTCGGTAGATACCCTTACCCTAACAGCCACTCCTATCCCCCGTACCCTGCAATTTTCCCTGCTGGGTGCGCGCGACCTTTCCATTATCCAAACTCCGCCACCCAACCGCATTCCCATTCAAACAGAAATTATTCTGTTCGACAAGCAGGAAATAAAGAGTATCTTGAACTATGAACTAAACCGTGGGGGACAGGTATTTTTCCTACACAATAAGGTAGAGGAACTCCCTGCTATAGAGGATATTCTGCACAGGCTGGTGCCAGATATGAAGATTTGCGTAGCGCATGGCCAAATGGAGGCCAAAGACCTGGAAGACCGCATGCTGGCCTTTATGCGCGGCGACTACGACCTGCTGCTGTGCACCACCATTATTGAAAATGGCCTGGATATTCCCAACGCCAACACCATCCTGGTGAACCAGGCCCAGAATATAGGCCTTAGTGACCTGCATCAGTTGCGCGGCCGGGTAGGCCGATCCAACAAGAAAGCCTTCTGCTACCTCATAGTGCCGCCGCTCATCGGCCTCACCGACGATGCCCGCCGCCGGCTTCGTGCCATCGAAGAGTTCAGCGACTTGGGCAGCGGGTTCAACATAGCCATGCAGGATTTGGACATTCGTGGCGCCGGAAACCTGCTGGGCGCCGAGCAAAGCGGCTTTATATCAGACATGGGCTATGAAACCTACCAGAAGATTCTGTCCGAGGCTATGGAAGAGTTGGGAATGGAAACCGGCGTCCAAACCAGCCGCTCCGCCCGCGAAGTATTTGTAGAAGACTGCACCATAGAAACCGATCAGCCGGCCTATATTCCCGACGACTACATAGATATATCGGCCGAAAAAATTCGCATCTACAAGATGCTGGACGCCCTTACCGACGAGCGGGAGCTGGACCGCATGGCCGCTCAGGTGCAGGATCGCTTTGGTGCGCTTCCACAGGAGGTGAAAAACCTGTTACAGGTAGTGAAATTAAGGAATTTAGGCTGTGCAACCGGGTTCGAAAAAATTATTGTGAAGAACGGAATGCAAATCATGTTCTTTGTGAACAACCCGCTGTCTCCCTACTATCAGTCCAAGCAGTTTGAGCGTGTACTCTCCAGAGTGAACGAGCAACCCACCCTTTTCAAATTCAACCAGGACGGCGGCCGTCTGCGAACGGTTTCCCGCGGGGTAGATTCCCTGGAGAAAGCCTTCCTTATTTTGAAAAAACTGCAATAATGGTTAAATTTGCAAGCTATGTCCAACTTGGTTGTAGAAATAGGTAACACCGCGCTCAAGGCCGCCTGGACCAACCGCATGACGCTGGGAAAAACTTTCCGGTATCAGGGAGAAAAGTATATGGACTTTATTCTCTCCATTACCCAGAAAGAAAAGCCCGCCGTTATTGTGGTATCTTCCGTTTTTCCGCTCCAGGAAAGTGAAATAGCTACCCTTAAGGCCGAGTGCAGTTCACTGCTGGTGCTGGACCGCAATCACAAGGAACCGCTGCTGGGGCATGGACTTCCCACTTACCTTTCCTATGACCGCGCCGCCAGCATTCTTGCCGCCCGCTACCTGTTTCGCGGGCGCGGATGCACCATTGTAGACTTCGGCACCACTCTTTCGGTCGATTTTACCTCGGAGGATGGCTCCTACAGGGGCGGCAATATTTCCCTTGGATGCCGCACCCGCTTCAAGGCGCTCAACCGCTACTCCCGTTCCCTTCCCCTTGTAGATATTCCTGAAAATCCAGAGATAGTGGGGCTCTCAGAGAGCGAGTCATTGGAGAGCGGCGTAGTGTCAGGCATTATATTTGAAATGGACGGCTACCTGGCGCTTTATCCAGGGAATATTGCCGTTTTTACCGGGGGAGACGCCAATTATTTTGCAAAACGGATGAAAAGTTCCATCTTTGTAATTTGTAATTTGGTTTTGATGGGTTTGGCATTAATGGCAGACGAATATGCGCAGAATATGCAAAAATAGCCTTTTAACAGCAGTTTTGCTGTGGGTTTCTGTCCTTGGCGCAGCAGCGCAGGATGGAAACTATGTAGGTTATTCTCCCTATTCTACCTTTGGAGTGGGCAATATGCATGTTGCCGGTACTTCCTGGAACAAAGGAATGGGCGGCGTGGGCATCGCTGCGCGCAACAACCGCTTCATCAATACGCTCAATCCTGCCTCTGTTACAGCCAGGGATACCCTTTCCTTTATGGCCGATTTCGGCCTCAACGGCCGCATTTCCACCTATCGTGAAGGGGATAAGAAAAGTGTTAACACCACTTTCTGCATAGACGATTTTGTGATTTCTTTCCCCATGTGGAATCACACGGCTTTCATGCTGGGCTTAACACCCTACAGCGACGTAGGATACAAGGTATATACCCAAACCATGGACGTAAATACCCAGGGACAGTCCTTCCTTACCAACGGGAAAGGCGGCCTGTATCATCTGTTTGCTGCTGCGGGTGTCACTCTCTGGAACCGTCTTTCACTGGGTGCCCAGGCCAATTATTACTTTGGTAATATTGTTAAAAGTTCCTCCTGGGCGGCCGACGATACCTCCTACCAAAGCTTTACCTACGGCGATTCCCTGCAGGTGAATAATGTAAACGCCCGCTTCGGCCTGCAGTATGAGCAGCCTTTGGGCAGCAGTTCCAAGTTAACCCTTGGCGCCACCTACCAGTTAAGCACCAAAATTTTTGGTTACGGCAACCATTATTATTCCCTGGGATCCTATTATAGGAATCGCGAATCCAAAAATTTGGAGGGCCTGCGCATGGGAGACCAGCTGGGTGTGGGGTTAAGCTACAAACAGGCCGATGTATGGTCGGTAGAGGTAGACTATACCCGCAGTAACTGGACCAACAGCGGTTTTGAAAATGTCCGGGGTTTCTCGGCCATGGGAATACTTCCCTTTGCCTCCTCGGTGGGCCAGAATATCCGCATAGGAGGAGAATTCACGCCCAACAGAAGCGATATCCGTTATTTCCTTCGCCGATGCACCTACAGGGCCGGCGTGTACTGGGATCAGTCCTATTATACCGTAAACGGCTCCCATGTTAACGAGTGGGGAATCACTGCAGGAATGACCATCCCGGTTTTTCGTTGGTATAACGGCCTTTCAGTGGGGCTTGAATTTGGTAGAAAGGGCCTGGAAGCCTCCCAGATTAAACAAACGTTCTTTGGATTCAGCCTTGGCATGAACGTGTTCGATATCTGGTTCCAAAAGCCCAAGTATGAGTAAATTTAAAATGCAGACGATATGAAAAGATTAACCTTCATTGCAGTTGCCCTGGCGGCCGTATTTGCCGGTCAGAGCCTGTATGCACAGGGGTCCAAGTACGGACATGGCGCCGACAGCGCAGAATGCATCAAGTATCTCTCCTACTACCAGGAGTATTATAAGCAAAAGAACTATGACTCGGCCCTTCCCAACTGGCGCAAGGCCTATGCCGTTTGCCCGGCCACCGCTTCGCAGAATATGTTCATCCACGGTACCACCCTCATGACCAAACTCTATGGGAAAACCCAGGATGCCGCTGCCCGTGAGGCCATTGTCGATACTATTCTCACGCTGCAGGACCAGCGCATGGCCACCTATCCCAAAAAGAAAGTGGACATTCTTAACAATAAGGGTCAGTACATGATTAACTACAGGGGTGCCAATGCCTCCTACCTTTACAATAATCTGTCTCCCATTGTTACAGAGTTGGCCGAAAAATCCAATGGTCCCCTGCTGGTGAACCTGCTTCAGAGCGCCATTACCCTGTACCGGGAGAATCAAGTTAGCGCCGACGATGTCATTGCCCTGTACGAGCAAGTGAACGGCTATGCCCAGAACGCCGTGGCCAAGAACGACAAAGAGGCCGAAGAGAATGCCAAGGCTAAGGTAACCATCGAGTCCATCTTCGCCGACAGCAAAGTAGCCTCCTGCGAGAACCTCATTGCCATCTTCAGCCCCCGCTTCGAGGCCAACAAAGAGGATAAAGCCTTCCTGACCAATGTGGTTCGCCTCATGAACAGCGCCGAGGATTGCTCTTCCAACGACCTTTATTACAATGCCGTTACCACCCTGCACCGCCTGGATCCCGCCTACACCAGCGCCTATGGCCTGTATCGCCTGAACGTAGCCCGCGGGAACGTGGCCGATGCCGCCAAGTACCTGGAAGAGGCCATTGCCTACGAAGAATCCGACGCTGCCACCGACGCCAAGTACTGCTTCGAACTCACCAACCTGTACTACAAGAACGGCATGCGTGCCCGCGCCTATGAGGCGGCCCGCAAGACGGTTGAAATGGATAACGGCTATGCCGGAAAGGCCTATATGATCATGGGTCACCTGTGGGCTTCGGCCTCCTGCGACGGTGAAGTGAACAAGTATGCCCGCTACTGGGCCGCCACCGACTTCTACCAGAAGGCCCGTTCGGCCGATCCTTCCCTGTCCGACGAAGTTTCCTCCTCCATTGGCTCCATCAGCCGCTACTACCCGGAGGCCAGCGAAATCTTCATGTACGACCTGGGTGCCGGCCAAAGCTATACCGTTTCCTGCGGCGGCATGACTGCCTCTACTACTGTCCGTGTAAGCCGATAGTGAAACGCTTCCGCATATTATCCCTAATAGCAACCGCTGCGGCGGTTGCTTTCGTCGTATTTTCCTGTAAGGGTAATTTGTCGGAAGCCGAGAAACTGGACCTTAGCATTACGCCCCTGCAGGCCGTGGACAGCATGTTTTTCCTGCAGTCAGAAAACGGCCACCTTAAAATGCGGGTAGAATCGGCCCGCATGGAAGCCTATGAAACCGACACCCTTTCCTTCGATCTTTTTCCCCGGGGGCTACAGGTGTTTGGATACAGCGAAGACGGTTTGCTGGAAACCACCATTGTGAGCGAAAAAGCCCGCCACGACAAATTTCCCGGCAAGGAAAACGAGAAGTGGTCGCTCTATGGAAATGTGGTTATCCATAATATCCTTAAACAGGAAACCATGGAAACCGATACCCTTTACTACGACAGCAAAAAGAAGGAAATCTGGACCGACTGCTACATTAAGATGTATTCCCCCGACGGCTTTATGCAGGGGATTGGCATGCGCTCCGACGAAATGGCCCGCAATGCTATTCTAATGCGTCCGTTCGACAACGAATTCTACGTAGAGAAAGATACCACTGTGGTAGTGATAGATACGGTGAATTTTATCGGCCCCCTGTTAAAAAAATAGTGGTTATTTAGAAGAAAATTCGTATTTTTGCAGCCCTTATAGAGTAATTATTAAAAAACTAACATAAAATGGCAGCTCTTGAGACCATCAGAACTAAATTCGGCATTGGTGCTTCGCTCATCATTGCCTTCGGTCTTTTACTCTTCCTTGTGAATCCGTCCGACATTATCCAAACCATCCAGTCGGCTTCCACCAAGTACGATGTAGGTAAAATCAACGGTAAGCGCATCACCTACACAGACTTCGACCAGGAAGTAAAGCAGTTCTCAGACGTACGCGAAATGCTCACCGGCCAAAGCGCCTCCAGCGAGCAGGCTCAGCGCCAAACCCGCGAACTGGCCTGGAACAACCTGGTAGACCGTTACCTCATTGTTCCCACCATCGAGAAAGCGGGTATCCGCGTGGGCCAGCAGGAGCAAATAGACCTGTTTGTGGGAGAGGAAGTATCTCCTGTTCTGCTCTCTACCGGCATGTTCAACGACGAAAACGGTGCCTTCTCTCCCGCCCTTGTGCGTGAGTTCATGGAGAATGTTTCGGCCGACGAAAGCGGCAGGGGCCTGTTGCTTCGCAACTATCTGCAGAATGCCGTTCGCAGCACCCGCTACTCGGAGAAGTACAACGGTCTTTTCACAGCCGCTTCCTATGTGAACTCCCTGGAGAAAAAGAACGCCGTAGCAGAGAACAATACCACTGCCCAGGTGTCTTTTGTCATGACGCCCAACAATTACTACCCGGAAGATTCCACCGTTGTGGTTGCCGCCTCCGACATCAAGAAGTACTACGCCAACCATAAGGAGGATTATCGCCGCAAGGCCACCCGCGACATTGAATATGCCGTATTCGAGGTAAAGCCTTCTCCCGCCGATGTAGCCGCCGAGAACGATGCCTTCGTGTCCCAGTACGACGAATTTGCCACCACCGACAACGTGCGTGCTTTCCTGCAGCGCAACAGCGACCGTCAGTTCACCGACCACTGGTACAAGGACGGCGAACTTCGTTCCATCAACCGGGACGTAGATGCTTTTGTGTCGGCCAACAACAGTGGTGTATCGCCCGTGTACAAAAACGGCAGCAACTTCTTTGCCGCCCGCATCATGGAACTGGCCAATGTCCCGGATTCCGTGTATGTGCGCCACATTATGCTGCAGGGCGCCAACGCCCGTCACACCGCCGACAGCCTGCTTGGCGTGGTGAACGGAAGCAATTTCTCTACCCTGGCCACCCTGTATTCCATGGATAAAGGCAACGCCTACGACGGGCAGCAGGGCAACCTGGGCTGGATGACTCAGAATGCCATCATTCCCGGCTTCGAGCCTGTTCTTTCGGCTAAAGTGGGCAAACCTTTCGTGATCACTACCCAGTATGGAGTTCATGTGGTAGAGGTGGTGAAGACCACCACCCCGCTGGCCAAGAAGAAAGTGGCAGTGTTCGAGAAAGCCGCCCTGCCCAGCAAGGAAACCTATGCCGCCACCTACAACAAGGCCAACCAGCTAGCCGTGAAGGCCGCCGGCAAGTATGCCAATTATAAGGCCGCCTGCGACTCTACCGGCACCTATTCCCGTTCCATGACCGTGAACGAAGGCACCGACACCTACGGTTCCATTGGCCACGCCAAGGAAGTTACCCGCTGGGCCTTCGATAACAAGCCCGGAAAAGCTTCCTCCATTATTACCGTAGATAACAACTACTTCTTTGTAGTGGGCATCAAGGAAGCCCACAAGGAAGGTTATGCTTCCCTGGAAGAGGTTAAGGATGGTATTCGCAGCCAGCTGTACCGTGAGGCTTTTGCCCAGAAGCGCGCCCAGGATGTGGCCGCCCAAATTGAAGGTGTAGAAGGTCTGGATGCTATTGCCGCAAAACTGGAAGCTACGGTTTCTTCCCTGAGTGACGTTACCTTCTCTACCAGCAGCGCTCCCAGCACCGAACCTTCGTTCGTGGGTGCCGTTGCCGCTGCTAAGGAAGGCGTGGTTACCGGTCCTGTTGCCGGTGTCATGGGAACCTATGTGCTGCAGGTTAACGGCCGCGAAACCGGCGCCTACTACACAGAGGACGATGCCCAGGCCGCCCAAAGCCGCATTGACTCCTATCACCTGCAAATGCTGGTTCCGCTCATCATGGAAGGCAAGGTCGATGACAATCGTGCCCGCTTCTATTAATAGATGACCCTATGTCTTTAAAGTGTGGAATAGTGGGCTTGCCAAATGTTGGCAAGTCCACACTTTTTAATTGCGTGAGCTCTGGGAAAGCCCAGAGCGCCAATTTCCCTTTTTGCACCATAGAACCCAATGTGGGCTCTACCAATGTGCCCGACAAACGCCTGGAAGTGCTCACGGAAATTTGCCAGCCCAAGCGCACCATTCCCGCCACGGTAGAAATTGTGGATATTGCCGGTCTGGTAAAAGGGGCTTCCCGCGGGGAGGGTCTGGGCAACCAGTTCCTGGCCAATATCCGTGAAACCGATGCCATTCTGCATGTGCTTCGTTGCTATGACGACAGTAATATTGTGCACGTAGACGGCAGCGTAGATCCCGTGCGCGACAAAGAAGTGGTAGACACCGAGCTCCAGATCAAAGACCTGGAAACGGTAGAAAACCGCATTAAGAAGGTAGAGAAGATGGCCACTACCGGCGGCGATAAAGAGGCTAAAAAGCTGCTATCCCTGCTGCTCCGGTACAAAGAGGTTCTGCTGCAGGGCAAGAATTGCCGCAGCGTAGTGCCCGAAAACGCCGAGGAAGCCCAAATGGCCAAGGACCTGTACCTCCTTACCAATAAGCCGGTGCTGTATGTTTGCAACGTAGACGAGGCTTCGGCCGCCACGGGAAACGCCTATGTAGAGGCTGTAAAGAAGGCAATTGTAGGGGAGAACGCCCAAATTTTAGTGATTGCCGCCGCAGCCGAGGCCGAAATTGCCGAAATTGAGCAATACGAAGACCGCCAGATGTTCCTGGAAGAGTTGGGCCTACAAGAAAGCGGTGTGGTGCGCCTTATTCAAAGCGCCTACAAGTTGCTGGGGCTGCGTACTTTCTTTACGGCAGGTGCCGATGAGTGCCGCGCCTGGACTATCGTGGCCGGCGACAAAGCGCCCCGCGCCGCCGGCGTTATCCACACCGACTTCGAGCGCGGTTTTATCCGCGCCGAGGTAATCAAGTACCCCGACTTTGTGCAGTACAAAACCGAGGCAGCCGTGCGTGCGGCCGGCAAGATGGGCATTGAAGGGAAGGATTACGTTGTGCAGGACGGCGACATCATGCACTTCCTGTTTAATGTGTAAGCAGGTAATTGAGCACTTTTTCGGCCGGAGCGTCTTTCAGGAGCACGTTCTTATCCCGGTCCAGTAAATAGAGGGAAGGGATGGCCCGCAGCGAGTACAAAAGTTCTCCTCTTATGATGTAGGACGGGTCGTAGCCGTTAATCCAGCGCGTAGGATAACTTCCTGCGCGCTTTTTCCAATCTTCTATCTCCTGGTCTATGTAAATATCGGCCACCTTAAGTTTCCCGCTGTCTATGAGGGCGTCTATCTCTGGGATACCGTCCATTTGCTCCATGATTTCTTTGCAGGCGGTGCAGTCGGGGTTGCCAAAGATGAGCAGCGTGTAGGTGGCTTTGATGCCGTACAGGGTGCGTTTTACCCCTTTTGTATCGATGAAGGTAAAGTTGGCGGCCGGGGTGCCCGTTTGGTTCTTTTCGCACATGCTGGTGTCCCAGGCATAGGCGGTGCGCATGCCCGCATCTATGAGACTGCTGGTGGCCATGCGCCGCACAAAGGGAAGATAGAGGTCTTCGCTGCGAACGGGGGAGTTAGGGTCGTACAGGTAGTGGGTTACCAGGGCCGATGTCTCTTTGAGCATGTTGCTTTTGGGGTGCGCCTGCTGGAAGGTTTCCAGGCGGTTAAAGAAGGCTTCCATACTGCGCTGGCCCTGCGGGAGGGACACTTCTTCCAGGAGGGTTACAAAAACGCCCATCTGGCGCTCCAGGGCCTCTTTCTCCACCCCGTTCACAAGGGTGCTGTCTTCGCTTTCCCATACCTTGGAAGGGTCGGTAAAGCGGTCCCAGAAGTGCTCTGTGAGCCAACCCACCCGCTCCTGGGGTTGCTCTAGCATAACGGGAATCTCGGCCGCGGGGAAATCCCGTTTGGCCGAAGGCTGCGATTTTTTGGGCCTGGGACCACAGGAAAGAACAAGTGCCACGGCGGCTATAAGAAGGAAGCGTCTTTGCATCGGCAATCTTATTTTGTGCAAAATTAGGCTTTTTTCCTTAATTTTGCACCAGAACGCGTCTCTCTTATGCGCAAAACATGGGCTGTCATACTGTTACTCTTTGTCCTCTCCGTGGGGGCACGGGCGCAGTTTTATTCGGCCGGGGAAGATCCTGGCCATCTTAGGTGGCTTAGCATAGAGAGCGCACATTACAGGATCCTTTATCCTGCCGGCTCAGATTCCCTGGCCCGCAGTTATGCGCGGCTGCTGGAGCAGTACCGCGTGGCAACGGGCCGCAGTATCGGCATTATTCCCGGGGAAAACAGGCGCCGTAAAATGCCGGTGGTGCTCCATACCTATGCGCCCTATTCCAACGGTTCTGTGGGCTGGGCGCCTTCCCGCATGGATTTCTATACGGTTCCAGAGCCCTATGGCGCCAATCCTTTGCCTTGGGAGGTAGAACTCTCGTCGCACGAGCCCCGACATCAGGCACAGCTATCCTTCAACTTCCTTAAGCCCATGAACTGGATTATAGGAGAAGGCTGGCGGCCCGTTACCTGGTACCTTTATATAGACCGAACTTTGGGAGAAGGAGATGCCGTTGCCACCGAAACTGGAATTACTGCCGGATCCAGGGCCCGTACGGCCGATTTTCTGAATTATTATCAGGTGGCCTTTGACCAGGGCGATTTTCGCTCCTGGAACCAGTGGCGCTGGGGCTCTTACAAGAAATACACGCCAGATCTTTATACGGTGGGTTATATGACGGTAGCCGGTGCGCGGTATCTGTATAACAGGCCGCTCATCATGGCCGACGTGCTCTCCGATTCCAAAAAGCATCCCTGGCGGTTTTCCATTAACAATTTCCGCTATCAGCAGCGGCTCTCTTCCGGGAAAAAGTTCAAAGAGGCCTTCCCCGACATCATGCATGCCTTTAACGATATTTGGCAGGCCGATGCCGCCGCGCGTGCACCCTATACCCCCTTTGAACAGGTTTCCCGCGCCGAATCTTTCCCGGTAGAATACAGTTCGCCGGTAGAACTCTGCGGTACGGTGTATCTTCGCCGCAGCGGTTATCTTCGGCCCGCCCAAATGGGTTTCCTGCAAAATGGAGAGTTTCGTGTGCTGCATTCGGCGGGGAATCACGTTTCCGCTTTTGCCCCCGAACCTGTGAAAGGGAGACTTTATTGGTCCGAGACCCTGCGGCATCCGCGCTGGGGGCTTTCGGGGCGGTCGGTTATCCGCTACATGGACCGCATGAAGGGAAAGGTGCACACGCTAACCCGCAAAGGCCGGCTGTATTGTCCCCAGCCCAGCCCCGACGGCGCGCTGCTGGCGGTAGCCTCGGCCCCGTACCAGGGCGGCTCGCAAGTGCTGGTCCTTTCTTCTGATGATGGCTCGGTGCAGGCCAGCTACCCGGCGCCTTCCGGGCTGCAGGCTACGGAGATGGCCTGGATGGGAGAGGAACTCTATACCTGCGCCATATCGGAAAAAGGGTATGGAATCTATCATATTCTTTCGTCGGGGGAGTGGGAAACCGTGCTGGAGCCTTCCATCCAAAAGGTGGTGAACCTGGGCGGTACCCAGCAGTATCTTACCTGGATGAGCGACCGTGACGGGGCCAATGCGCTGTACCACTACTATCCGGCAAGCGGGAAACTCTTACAAATGACCAGCACCCGCTTTGGCGCTTCCGATTATTGCGAAGTGGACGGCTGGCTGTATGCCGTTAGCCAAACGAGGGAAGGAAAAATGCTGATGCGGGCGCCCATGGATTCCCTGCGGCCCCGGGAGGTTTGCTTCCAGGACGTGCACAGCTATCCGGTAGAAGATGTGCTCACGGCTCAGGAATCGGCCCTGGGACCGGCGAAGGATACAGCGGCGGTGGTGCTATCGGCTCCCAAGCGTTACTATAAACTGCCTCACGCCCTTAGGTTTCACAGCTGGCTACCGCTTTATGTGAACTACGACTCCGTAATGGAGCAGTCCTTCGACCTCACTTACAAAACGGCGTCGCCGGGGCTTTCGGCCTTTTTCCAGAATACGCTGGGAACCCTTTCCGGCATGGTGGGCTATAGCTTGCACCGGGACCCCATGAATGCGGCGGTGTGGCGTAATTCCCTGCACGCCAAAATGGAGTGGCGGGGCTGGTATCCTGTCGTAGAGGCTGCGTTGGATTTTGGCGACAGGGAGGCGGTACAATACACCCTTTTACAAAGGGAGCAGGGAAAGACCCAGGTGCTGTCCCGGGTGGCGCAGTACATTAATGGGCGGCCTGTTTTGAGTGCATCGGTTAAAACCTATGTTCCGCTGGCCTGGTACAAGAGCGGGGTGCAGTATGGGATAATTCCTCAGGTGAATTATTACTTCACCAGTGACCTTTTCTCCCGCAATCCGGTTAATATCCTGTCTCGTGCTTCGCTGGAGTCGGGTGTGCTGGTGTGGAGGGATTCCTATCGGCCGGCTACCGAGCCTGCCAACCAGTACATGCATCAGGTGGCGGCTTCGCTGCGGGGGTACGTTATGCGCTCGCGGGCATCGTCCCAGATTTACCCCAGCTGGGGCGTTGGCGCCGAGGCTGGCTATCACTTCCGCCCGGGCATTGCCAACTATTTTACGCCCTACGCCTATGCCCGCCTGTATGGGTATCTGCCGGGATTATTGCGCTCCCAGGGGCTAAAACTTTCGGCTCTCTATGTGCAGCAAATCCGTAGCGAGGGGCTCCAATTCCGGGAAAACACCAGTTCTGTGCTTCCTCGCGGCTTTGACAGCTCTTTCTTCCCCACCCTTGCGCGCGACGAGTCCTGGCAACTTAATTGGTCGGTCGACTATGCCATCCCCATTTATGTGGGCGAGCTTTCCATGGGCTCTGTGGCCTACATTCGGAATTTTGTGCTCACGCCCTATTACGAGCGCATGCGTTTCAAGGGCGGCAACCTCTGGAGCGCCGGCTCCTCTGTGGCCGCTGTCTTTGGCAAGCTGCTCATGATTCCCGCCGAGGTCACCCTGGGCGTTTCCCTCTCCTACCTGGGCGGCTCCTGGATGCCCAATACCGGCATCACCACCCCCTTCTACGCCGGCTTGGTCTTCGATATTAGCCTATAGCTGGAGCGGTTAGGCGTCGAAGGACCAGATGATGGCCTCTTCCAGGGTTTCGCCGGGGCGAAGGACCGTGGAGGGGAAATCGGGCTGGTTGGGAGAGTCTGGCGCGTGCTGGCATTCGATGGCAACAGCGTCGTAGTCTTGGTAGGCGCGCCCGCTTTTTCCCGTGGGGCAGCCGGCAAGCCAGTTTCCGGTGTAAATTTGAACGGCAGGCTGGGTGGTGAGCACCTCCAGGTGGCGGCCCGAAACAGCGCCCCACAGTTCTGCGGCTGTGGAGAGTTGGCCAGGCGTGGCGCCGTCTATGAGGTAGCAGTTGTCGTATCCCTTCCCGTACTTGAGCGCAGGGAAATCGGCCTTGATATCCCTGCCGATGGGCTTGGCTTCTACAAAGTCCATGGGGGTTCCGGCTACGTCGGCGGGATCTCCCAGCGGGATAAGTGTATCGTCTGTGGGGAGCCACTGGGAGGCGTTTAGCTCCAGCCGATGGTTCAGCACCGACCCCGACCCTTCGCCGTCCAGGTTAAAATAGACGTGATTGGTAAGGTTCACAACGGTGGGGGCGTCGGTTTGGGCGGTAATGACCAGTTTGAGGGAATTGTCTTCTCCCCAGGTATAGTGGGCCACCACCTTCAGGTTGCCCGGATAGCCGGCTTCTCCGTCGGCCGAAAAATACATGAACTCTACGGCGTCGCCTTCGATGCGGCTGTCCCATACCTGGTTTTGGAAGCCTTCGGGGCCGCCGTGCAGGTGGTTGGGGCCGTTGTTAATGGGGAGGGTGTATTCTACGCCGTCCAGCGTGAACTTTCCTTTGGCTATGCGGTTGGCGTAGCGGCCGGGAATTTTTCCCGAGCAGGGACCGTCGGCGAAATAGTCCAGGGGATTCTTGTAGCCAATTACTACATCGGCCAGGTTCCCCTCTTTGTCGGGGACCACCACGCTTACAATGGCGGCACCCACGCTGCCCAGCTGGACATAGGCGCCCGATTCGTTCTTGAGGGTGTACAGGAAGATTTCTTTTCCGTCGGGCGATGTGCCCCAGCGTTCTTTGGTAATGGTGGCCATGGTTTTAGCGTTTTTTATAGACTGTAAATTCCAGCTTGTAGCCGGTTTCTTGGTTTGTAATGGTTTCGGAGGTACTTTCCCGCTTCCAAATGGCAGGATCTATCTCCGGGAAGAAGGCGTCGGCGTCCTTTACCTCCGTGTGCACGTGGGTAATGTAGAGTTTGTCCATCTGCGGCATGGCGGCACGGTAAACGGATGCCCCGCCAATGATGAAGCATTTCTGGGCGCCGGTTTTAGCGGCCTCCTGGTAGGCTTCCTCGAAGGAATAGGCGCAGGTGACGCCGGGGATGGGGTCGAAGCCCAGGTTAAGGACAATGTTTTTGCGCCCGGGAAGGGGTTTGCCGATAGAAAAATAGGTGGCGCGCCCCATAATCACGGGATACCCCTTGGTGGTTTGCTTGAAATACTGAAGGTCCTCCGAGATGTGCCAGGGAAGGGCGTTCTTAACGCCAATTCCCCAGTTGTCGGCCACAGCTACTATAAGACATTTTTCCATAGGAACTTTCATAGGGGATGAACTACACGGCCACGGGTGCCTTAATGGCGGGCCAGGGGTCGTAGCCTTCCAGGGTGAAATCTTCGTATTGGAAGTCAAAGATGGATTTAACTTCCGGGTTTAGATGCATTTTGGGCAGCGGGCGCGGCTCCCTTGACAGCTGCAGCGCCACTTGCTCGAAGTGGTTTTTGTAAATGTGGGTGTCTCCGGTGGTGTGAATGAACTCTCCCGGCTGCAGGCCGCACACCTGCGCAATCATAAGGGTAAGGAGCGCGTAGGATGCAATGTTGAAGGGGACCCCCAGGAATACGTCGGCGCTGCGCTGATACAGTTGGCAGGAAAGTTTTCCGTTGGCCACGTAGAATTGGAACAGGCAGTGGCAGGGGGGCAGGGCCATTTTATCTACCTCCCCGGGGTTCCAGGCCGTAACCAGCATGCGTCTGGAGTCTGGGTTGTGTTGTATTAAGTCGATAACCCCCGAAAGTTGGTCGATTACCCTTCCATCGGCAGCGGGCCAGGAGCGCCATTGGTGGCCATATACCGGGCCCAGATCTCCGTTTTCGTCGGCCCACTCGTCCCATATACTTACACCGTGCTCCTGCAGGTAGCGCACATTGGTGTTGCCGGAGATGAACCAGAGCAGCTCGTAAATAATGGATTTCAAATGCACTTTTTTGGTGGTGAGCAGCGGGAATCCTTTGGCAAGGTCGAAGCGCATCTGATACCCAAACACACTTTGTGTGCCTGTACCGGTGCGGTCTTCTTTCATGGTGCCGTGTTCCCTTATGTGGCGGAGAAGGTCTAAGTAGGCTTGCATTTTACAAATTTAGCTAATTTTTCCGGAATTCACTATCTTTGCAGCCTCATGAGAGAACGCGATCATTTTGGCAGCCGCTTTGCGGTGATTATGGCCATGGCGGGCAGCGCCATCGGCCTGGGTAATATCTGGCGTTTCCCTTACATGGTAGGGGAGTATGGCGGTGCTGCGTTCATTGTCGTTTATTTGCTGGCCTGTTTTGCGCTGGCCCTTCCCATCTTTTTTGCCGAATCTGTTATCGGCCGGCGCGGACGCTCCGACACCTTTGGCTCTATGCAAAAGCTTGCCCCCGGTACCGGCTGGCGTTGGGTGGGACTTCTTACCGTTCTGTCGCCCATCATCATCTTAAGCTATTACTCCGTAGTGGGCGGATGGTCGGTGGAATACCTTTTCAAGTCACTTGCCTTTGACTTTACCGGCCCCGAGGCGCAAATAGAAGGTTTTTTCGGCCGCTTTATTTCGTCGGTCTGGGAGCCCATCGTGGCGCATACCCTTTTTATTGGACTAACGGCAGCCATCGTTCTGTGTGGAGTGAAAAAAGGAATAGAAACTTTTACCAAAATTACCATGCCTGTGTTGTTTGTGCTGGTGGTAGTGCTGGTATGTTATTCGGTTTCTCTTCCTGGCTCGGAGAAAGGCGTTGCCTATCTTGTAAAGCCCAATTTTTCCAAACTCACCGCCGAGGGAGTAGCTGCTGCTCTTGGCCAGGCTTTCTTTTCCCTATCGCTGGGCGTGGGCACAGTGCTCACCTATTCCTCCTACGTCAAGGCCGACGAAAACCTGTTATACTCCGGCGTGGGTACGGCAGTGTCGGACCTGTTTTTTGCCATCCTGGCGGGTTTTGCCATTATGCCGGCCGTGTTTGCCGCAGGCATTGCTCCCGGCGCTGGTCCCGGCCTTGTTTTCGAAACCCTGCCGTTTATCTTTAACCGCATGGGGGTGGCCATTCCGTGGTTAAGCGCGCTGGTAGCCATTGTGTTTTTTCTTACTATTCTCACGGCCGCCCTCACATCGGCCATCTCCATGATGGAAGTGGGCGTAGCCTACTTGAGCGAAGAAAAAGGGGTTCCCCGTACCCGCGCCGTGCTGTACATTACGCTCTTTGCCTGGACGGTGGGCATTCTGTGCTCCCTTTCCTTCGGCCCGCTTTCCCATGTACACCTTCTGGGCTGCACCATCTTCGATTTTCTGGATAAGCTTTGCTCCAACTGGCTGCTGCCGCTGGGTGGTTTCCTGTTCACGCTTTTTGCCGGTTGGAAGATGTCCCGGGCCGACGTCTTTGACGAATTCACCAATGGCGGCACCCGCAACGTGCGCCTTTTCGGCGTGGTGTACTTCCTCATTCGCTATTTTGCCCCCGTAGGCATCCTGGTGGTGTTCCTATCGGCCCTCTTTCTGTAACGCCCTGTTTGCTTAAGTTGCTCACTATGAGCGCGTTGCTGAAATTTCATCCGGCTTTTTGCTGGATGAAATATCTGTAACTCGTTGAATAACAGAAATATACCAAATCAGAAAACCGCACTATTTTTTGGCGGGAAGGAAAAGCAGGCCGATGGAGGCCAGTAGTAGGAGGAGCAGCAGCACGGAGCTCCAGCGGGACACGGCGGCGCCTTGCCGATAGCTTTCAGGGGCAAAGCGCATCACTACCTCGTGCGATCCGGCGGGGAGGAGGGCACCCCGGAAGGTCCAGTTGGCACGCACTAGCTCCAGCGGCTGTCCGTCCACCGTGGCAGTCCAACCGTTAGGATACCATATTTCACTGAATACCGCCAGGCGCTCGGTGGCAGCCGTGTACTGGTAATGCAGCTCGTTGGGGGCGTAGGAGGTTATGGCAATGATATCTGCCGCGCCGGCCGAGGTAGGGGCGCTCGGTGTGGCCGAAGGAGATGCGTTTTGCAGGATTGAGCCCATGGGCGCAGGGCTGGCCACAACGGCCTGGTGGCGAAGGTCGGCCGACCCCAGCAGGGCCATCTCTTCATGAGGGGTAGTGGCTGTAAGGAGCGTATCTACGAACCAGGCCGCCCCCACGGCCTGCGCATTCTCCAGCGGCGGATAGTTGCCGTCCAGGATGATATAACGCGTATTGAGCGCGTTAAGGATAGGGGCCGATGCCGCCAAATATTGGTCTATTTCCTGATCATCGGAGGCATTTTGCAGCACCTTGTAAAGGCCGTTTATTTCCCCGGAGAGATGCTGCTCTATGAGGTCCTGGTAGCGCTGCAATTTAGCGGGGGAGTAACCGCCCACATTTTTGTGGTGGTAGGAGGGCACCGAGGAGTTGAATACATTTACCGTAAGGTCCAGGACGCGGTACTGCGGATCTTCGTCGGCCAGAATCATTTTATCTACCGGGCGCAGAGCAAAGGGCTTTTCAAAGTCCCTGGGCGTGGTAAAATGGGTGTCGTTCAGGTAGCGTTTTCCCACAGAGAACATGTTTACCAGCACCAGCAGGCCGATTCCTGCAGCGGCAATTCCTGTGCGCGAAACGCCGCCGATGGCCTTTCCCCCGGCGGGGAAATAGGCCCAAAGCAGCAGGGCGGCCGATCCCGCTATGAGCAGAAGGGAGGTGAGGGCATCGGCCCGGAAGAGGGCAATGCGGTCGGCCACAAGGGCGTTGACCAGGATGTCCTGCATGCCGGCGTCGGACGCAGAAGAGAAGCTGCCGAACATCCCTGGCATGAGCCAGCACAGCAGGCAGAAGCCTCCAGTGAGCCCCAGCGACCACCAGAGCCCGCGAAGGAAGTCTTTTTGGGGCACCTGCCCTCGAACAATCCTGTCCAGTGTGAGGAAACCCAGCATGGGAAGCGTGAGCTGCAGGATAACCAGCGCCATGGACACCGTGCGGAATTTATTATAGAGCGGCAGCACCTGAAAGCACAGCTTGGTAAAAGCCATAAAATGACTCCCCACCGCCATGAGGATGGCCAGCAGCGTTGCCGCCAGCAGCCACCATTTTTCCTTTCCTTTATACAGGAACAGCCCCAGCAAGAAGAGGAACACGGTAATGGCTCCCATATACATGGGCCCGGCGGTAAAGGGCTGAGGCCCCCAGTACATGGGCAGTGACCGGGCCGTTTCCTTTAGGTTTTTCTGGCCGGCGCGCTTAAGAAGCTGAATGGTTTGGGATTTGTCCGGGTTCACCGCCTGCGCCGATGCCCCTCCGTTGAAATTGGGAATCATGAGGTTGGGAAGTTCTTCCCAGCCGTAGCTCCAGGAGGTGGCATAGTCCAGATCCAGCCCTTTGGAGGGGCCGTCTCCTTCCTGGGTGAGCAGGGAGCCTCCCCGCATGGTATTTGGGGTATATTTGGCCAGCGGCAGCAGTTTGTTTACGTTGGTGGCTATGCCCAGGCCTCCCACCACCAGCAGCAGCGCCGATGCAAGGATGAAGCCCTTCCACTGCTTGCTTCGCAGGGCCTGGATGCCCGCCACCAAAGCATACAGCAGAATGACGATGGCCAGGTAGTAGCTTATTTGCTGATGGTTGGCCTTGATTTGGAAGCTAAGCGTGAGGCCGAAGAGGGCGGCGCCCAGCAGCAGCTTGAGCAGGGAGCCGGCGCTCCTGTAAGTGTACACCACGGCAGCCAGCACCCACGGCATAAGGGCAATAGCCTGCATCTTGGTGTTGTGTCCCACCTGGATAATCTGGAAGTTATAGCTGCAAAAAGCAACGGCAATGGCCCCGGCAACGGCTACGGGCCAGCTTACGCCCAGCGCCAGAAACAACAGGAAAGCACCCAGCAGTGCCACAAACAGCCAGGTGGCCGGCCGCTTACCGGTAAACAGCAGATTGTACAACGGTTGGGTGTAGTCTCCCTCGTTTTGGGTAGAGATGGCCGTAGTGGGCATGCCGCCAAACATGGAATCGGTCCAGTAGGTGGGATTCTCCGGGTGCGCAGCGTTCCACTCATACATCTCGTGGGCCATGCCCATAAAACCGGAAATATCGCTCTGGTTCACAATTTTCCCTTTGAGCACCTGGGGCACAAAACCGTAACTGAGCGCCAGAAAAAGCGCAATGACCGCGGCAGCAATGCCAACTTTCTTCCAAATATCTTTCATTGTGTAACTTTATCTAATAGCAGCGCCAGCTGATGAGCTGTGGAGCGGCGGGAATACTGGCCGATATCTCCCGATGTGGCGGGAACACCGCCGGCGCAGTGCTGCTGCCAGGCCGTGGTAAGAAAACGGCGGATGGTATCGTCGTCGGTCCAGTCGGCCGTAATGCCGGCTTGGGTTTGGGTCAGTACCCGGGCCATGGCGCCGTCTTTCTGGCCAATGCCCAGAATGGGGCGCCGGGCGGCCAGATACTCAAAGAGTTTGCCCGGCAGGATGGGCCTGTACAAGGGGTCGTTGCGAAGAGGCAGCAACAGCACCGAAGCGCTGCGTTGTTCCTGCACGGCCGTGGCGTGGTTGCTGGGCCCCAGCGCCACCAACTGGCCATTTAGCCCGGCTGCCGATATGGCCTCCAGTACTTCCCGGTCCACTTTTCCCACCAGCCGTAGTTGCAGCGCCTGCTTAAACGCGGCGTCTTGGGCGGCCATTTGCCCCAGCACCCGCCAAAGCCCTAGCGGATTGCCGTCGGCGGCAAATAGGCCGGTATGGGTAATGGTAAAAGCGTTGTTCCCGGTGGAAAGGGCGGGGCCTGTAAAATCTTGCTCGTCAAAGCCGTTGGTGATGCACGCTACGGGGGTGCCGGTGCACGCCTGCAGTTCCTCCTGTACCAGCGGGGTGCAGGCCAGCACTGTAGAACATTGGTCCAGCACAGCTTGCTCCTGCTTTTGAATTTTTTTCCACGTGCAGGAGGTCATGGGCAGGTACCTTAAATAATACATGGCGGTCCAGGGATCCCGGAAGTCGGGAATCCAGGGAATGCCCAGCTCCTTATGCAATTGCTGTCCAATAAGGTGCACGGAATGCGGTGGCCCGGTGGTTACCATGACATCTACCGGGTGAGCCTTTAGGTATTTTCGCAGCGCTTTTACCGAGGGCCTCACCCAGCCCACACGGGGATCCGGGACAAAAAGATTGGCCCTTACCCACAGGCTTAGCCGCTGTTTCCAGGTCTTTTTCCCGGAAGAAATTTCCGTTACTTCCGTGCTTTTAGCACCGGTAAGTTTCCGGTAGGCGGCATAGGGCTCCCATATTCGGCCGCGCAGCACTTCCACGCCAGAGGGGATTTCGGCCTCAAACGAAGGATCCAGCGAGGGATAATCGGCGTTAAGTGGGGCAAATACAACGGGCTCCCAGCCTTCCTGAGGCAGGTATTTCACAAATTTTACCCAACGCTGCACGCCCGATCCCCCAGACGGCGGCCAATAATAGGCTATAATGAGGACGCGTTTTCCCATAAGTGTACAAAGATACAAAAAAATACTACCTTTGCGACATGAAAAGAATCCTCCCCCTCCTTCTGCTGCTTTCGGCCTGCACCCCGCAGGGCTGGACGGCCCGGGAGCGCGAAATCATCGCGGGCCCCAAAGTGATGAATGTGCTGGTAATGCCCCAGGACAGTGTCTTTCTTCGCAGTCAAAGCAAGGATTTGGGGCCGAAAGAGCTTGCCTCGGAAGAGTTGCAAATCCTGCTGGAAAAGATGCTTGCCACCGTGCAGGACCCTTCCCAGGACGGGGTGGGCATTGCTGCGCCGCAGGTGGGCGTTGGCCGCCGCATCGTTTGCGTGCAGCGCTTCGACAAAGAGGGAGAGCCTTTTGAGGCCTACGTAAACATTCGTATCGACAGCCTGTCCGGCCCCACGATATGCGGCCCCGAAGGCTGCCTTTCGGTTCCGGGCATGCGGGGAATTGTTCCCCGCAGCAGCGCCGTTCACCTGTCTTACCTAACCCCTGATGGCACGCCCCGTCAGGAAAAAGTGGAAGGGTTTTCGGCCATCATCTTCCAGCACGAATGCGACCACCTGGACGGCATCCTCTACACCGACCGCGCCGATTCTCTATTTGTAAGGTAAATTTTGTGGGAGCCTAGCGGAAGAAGCGCTCTATCCACGTCTGGTCCACCAGGGCAAAACCTTCGGCCGGTTTCACGGCGGGGTTGCGGGAAAGGATTCCGCGGGCGTCTTCGTACACGTTGAAGCCAATATTCAGCACCTGCATCTGGCCCTGCAGGGGGAGGGCCAATACCAGGTCGTTGTCGGCGCCTTCCATGCGCAGGAATTTCATCGGGGCCTGTGCGGCTTCGGGTTGTTTGGCCGCCAGTTCCCGGCGGGTTACCCATTTGCACATTTCCAACACAACGTCGTCCAGGCCGGCATCGTGGATGTTTACCTTCTCTATGAGGTCTCCCACTTCACGTACCAGGCGAAGGGTGTAACCGTCCAGGCCGGCCACGGCTTCGGCCACGGCCTGCGGGGGAGTATCGGCCCCGGGAAGGAGCCACACCATGAGTTTAGTGTCTGGGTCGTGGTAAAGAGTTTGGTATTTGGCCAGATTCCTGTGCCCGCAAAAGGGGCACTCCCACACAAATAAAGAGCCGTCCTTGACCCGGGCTTTGAGCTGCGGATCAAGGGCGACGTTAATGCTTTGACGGACTTCTATGTCCGTGGCTTTATGACAGTTGCTACAGTGCGCGGGCGCCATCGCTGATAACCACGTTATACACCTTGGGCGCATGGCCGAACTTGGCGGTGAACTGCTCCTTGGCGGCCTGGATGAAGGCGTCGCAGAGTTCTTCCTTAACCAGGTTGATGGTGCAGCCGCCAAAACCGCCACCCATGACGCGGGAGCCGGTGACGTCCATCTTGCGGGCCAGCTTGTTCAGGAAGTCCAGCTCTTCGCAGGAAACTTCGTACAGTTTGCTAAGGCCGAAGTGGGTTTGATACATCATTTCGCCCACGGTTTCGTAGTCGTCGCGCTCCAGGGCGTCGCACACGTCCAGCACGCGCTGAACCTCTCCAATGACATATTCGGCGCGCAGGAAGTCTTCCTGAGAAATCTTGTCACGAACCTCGTCCAGCCACAGGCGCTTGGCGTCGGACAGGAATTCCACGTCCGGGTGGTTCTCCCTGATGGCGGCCGCTGCACGCTCGCAGGATTCGCGACGCTTGTTGTAGGCGCTGGAAGCCAGCTCATGCTTTACGCAGGAGTCTATGAGAACCAGTTTGTAGCCCTTGGGATGGAAGGGGAAGTACTTGTACTCTCCGTTTTTGCAGTTGAGACGAATGAGGGAACCTTCCTTGCCGAAGATAGAGGCAAACTGGTCCATGATACCGCACTTTACGCCGCAGTAGTTGTGCTCTGTGCTTTGGCCAATCTTAGCCAGTTCGAATTTCTCGATGCCGTTGCCGTTCATCTCGTTGATGGCGAAGGCAAATACGCTTTCCAGCGCGGCCGATGAGCTGAGTCCGGCGCCCAGAGGGACGTCGCCGGCGAACACGGCGTTGAAGCCCTGCACCTTGCCGCCCCGTTTGAGGGTTTCGCGGCACACGCCAAATACATAGCAGGCCCAGGCCTCTTTGGGTTTGTCCTCCTCCTTAAGGCCAAACTCCGACATTTGGTCAAAGTCCAGGGAATATACCTTTACCTTGTCTGTGCCATTGGGAAGAATGGCCGCCATGATGCCAAAGTTAATGGCTCCCGGGAACACGTAACCGCCATTGTAGTCGGTGTGCTCGCCAATGAGGTTAATGCGGCCGCTGGACATGTACAGTTTACCTTCCTGGCCAAACAAAGATTTGAATTTTTCCTGAATTTTTGCTTTCATATTGTGCTTGTGTTTTAGTGTCAATCACGCAAATATAATAAATTTTCGGGAATTGTGAGCCAGATGGGACAGTGATCCGACACCCCGCCCAGGTAGCGGGGGCCGGAATAGGTTCGCAGGGGCTTTGTGCCGGCAAATGTTTTGTCCCGAACCTGCAGGAAGGGGATGTACATAATTTCCATCATGGGGGCAGGCGGTGTTCTTTTTCCAGCTGCTGCGGGCAGTGAACTCTCTGGCCGAAGCAGGGCGGGGGACACAAAGAACATATCTATGAGTTCCCAAGAGCCTTGATATTTAATGGTTCCGGCGCCGGCTTTGTGCAGGGACCATCCCAGGTTTACCAGAACCGGCTCCAGGGTCCTGTATACAGGATTTGCCGGGGTGTCGTTAAAGTCGCCCATGGCCACCACGCGGCCCATGCCGGCACGCTGCAGGGAATCGGCCAGGAAGCGCAGGCGCTCTACGGCCACTCTGCGTCGGGCCTCCGAAGCTGCTTTCCCGCCGTACTTGGACGGATGATGGTTCACCAGGAAGGCAATGGTATCCCCTCCCGGCGCCGCGAACTGCGCCAGCAAAATGTCCCTGGTGCGCATTGTGGCGCCAGTGGTGTCGTACAAATGGCAGGGCCCGGCCCTTGTGAGGGTTAATCGGCGGCTTCTATATAATAACGCCACATCGATGCCCCTTGGATCCGGGGATTCGAAGTGAACTATTGTGTAGTCCAGTTTACTAAATATCGTATGATGGATGAGGCATTTGAGCACGTATGCGTTTTCTACTTCGGCCACTCCTATTACATCTGGCAGCATTCCCTTTTGCCCCGCCACCCACAGGACGCCCTTGGCAATAGCATTGCACTTTGCCTGGAACCGCTTTTTGGTCCAGCGCCTTTCTCCTCTGGAAGAGAACTCGGCGTCTGATACGCTGGTAGAGTCGTTCCGGTAATCGAAAAAATTCTCCAGATTCCAAAATAGCACGCCCAAACTGTCGGCGCGGCTCTCGTTGGCTATCGGCCAATCCCTCGGCTCGCGCCCCCCAAAAGCCGCCAGCATCACGGTAACTATGCACACCATCCCCTTCATGCCGCAAATCTATAAAAACCGCACAAATCCCTCCCCGTTTCCCGTTTGCGTAAGTTGCTATCTGTTAATAAGATACTGATATTTCATCCGGCAAAAAGCCGGATGAGATTTTCACAACTCGCTCAGAATGAGCATATTGGCCGATCGGGTTATTATTTCCCAAGAAAACACTATATTTGTAAACTAAACCAAACACGTGGCAATGGCAAAGAAAGTGGCAGAGGATACTCCCATGCTAAAGCACTACTTTGAGGTGAAATCCCAACACCCCGAAGCACTGCTGCTGTACCGGGTGGGAGACTTTTACGAGTGTTACTCGGACGATGCCATTACGGCCGTGCGGGTGCTGGGGCTGGTGCAAACCAAGAAATCCAACGGCGAAAAAGGGCCGGTGGCCATGGCCGGGTTCCCGCATCACGCACTGGAAAATTATCTTACCAAACTGGTGCGCGCCGGCTTCAAGGTGGCCGTTTGCGACCAGCTGGAAGACCCTAAGTTTGCCAAAAAGTTGGTCAAGCGCGGAATTACCGAAATTGTTACTCCCGGCATCTCCTTTGGAGAGAACATGCTGGAAACCAAAGAGAACAATTTCCTTTGCGGCCTAACTATAGAGGGCCAGCAGTGCGGCGCCGCCTTTCTGGACGTTAGCACGGGCCAGTTCCAGGTGGCTCAAGGCACGCTGGAATACATAGGCACCCTTATCGGCTCGCTCAAACCCAAGGAACTGGTGGTGCAGCGCGGCTACGAAAAAGGCATCAAAGAGCGATTCGGCGACATTTACACCACCTCAATAGACGAATGGGCCTTTGTGTACGATGCCGCCGTAGAGCGCCTCAAGCGGCAGTTGCAGGTAGACAGCCTAAAAGGTTTTGCGGCCGATCCCTACCCTCTGGGCCTGTGCAGCGCCGGCGCCCTGCTGGTGTATCTGGAGCAAACCCAGCATACCGGCCTAAGAAACATTTGCACCCTGGGGCGCATCGACGAGGCCAAATTTGTGTGGATGGACAAATTCACCCTTCGCAACCTGGAAGTCTTCCAAAGCGCTTCCGGCGCCGACGGCGTGTCGCTGGTCCAAACCCTGGACCGCTGCTCCAGCCCCATGGGCGCCCGCATGCTTCGCAGCTGGCTGGCCATGCCCATCATGGACCAGAAAGAGCTGAATAGCCGCTACGACGCCATCCAATACTTCATAGAGGCTCCCGAACTTCTGCAGGAAACCCAGATGGACCTGGGAAAGCTGGGCGACATGGAGCGCATTCTGGGCCGAATCGCCACCGGTAAGGTGAATCCCCGCGAGGTAATGCAGCTGGGCCGCGGCCTGGCCCTCACCGCCCCCATAAAAGCGCGCCTGGAAGGCAGTGAGGCCCTGGAAAAACTGCTCAAAGGCCTCAAAAACTGCGACAAACTTCTGCAGGAAATCTTTCGCGTTCTCTCGCCCGAGCCCGCCATCCAAATTGGCAAAGGTCCCGTGATTGGCCAGGGTGTAGATCCAGAACTGGACGAGCTAAGAAGTCTTAGCGCCGGCGGCAAGGATTATCTCCTGCAAATGCAGCAGCGGGAGGCCGAGCGCACCGGCATAAGTTCCCTCAAAATAGCCTACAACAACGTATTTGGCTACTATATTGAGGTGCGAAACAGCTTCAAAGGCCAGGTCCCCGAAGACTGGGTAAGAAAGCAAACCCTGGTAAACGCCGAAAGATACATAACCCAGGAGCTCAAGGAGTACGAAGAAAAAATTCTCACGGCCGAAGACCGTATCTATGCCATCGAGACCCGTCTGTACGGGGAGCTCGTCTACAAGATCCAGCAGCAAATTCCCAACATCCAGTGCAACAGCCGCATCCTGGCCAAACTGGATGTGCTGGCCAGCTTTGCCGAACAGGCAGCCGAAAAAAACTACTGCCGTCCCCAGATAAACGACAGCAAGGCCATAGAAATTAAGCAGGGGCGTCATCCCGTTATTGAAACCCTCATGCCCGCCGGGGAAGAATATGTCCCCAACGACATTTACCTGGACACTCAGAAGCAGCAGATTATCATTCTCACCGGTCCCAATATGGCCGGTAAAAGCGCTCTTTTAAGACAAACTGCCCTTATTGTGCTCATGGCTCAGGCCGGAAGTTTTGTGCCGGCTGCCCAGGCCAGCATCGGCTGGTGCGACAAACTGTTTACCCGCGTAGGCGCCACCGACAACATTTCCCGCGGCGAGTCCACCTTCATGGTGGAAATGTTGGAAACGGCCATGATCCTAAACAATCTGAGCAGCCGCTCACTGGTGCTTCTGGACGAGATAGGCCGGGGTACTTCCACCTACGACGGCATGTCCATCGCCCGCGGCATAGTAGAGTACATTCACGAGTGCGGCAAAGGAGCCAAAACCCTCTTTGCCACCCACTACCACGAGCTCAACGACCTGGAAGGGCTGTTCCCCCGCGTGAAGAATTATCACGTTACCGTAAAGGAAGTGGGCAAGGAGGTTATCTTCCTTAGAAAACTTAAAGAAGGCGGGTCGGCCCACAGCTTCGGCATCCATGTGGCCCGTATGGCCGGCATGCCGCAGCGCGTACTGGAAAGCGCCGAACGAACCTTAAAAGCGCTGGAGAACAGCGAAAAATTAGGGGTTATCGACGCATTAACCCCTGTAAAACCGCATAATACACGCCAGGGATACGTAGAAAGCGACGGCGCGCTTCAGCTGTCTATGTTCCAATTGGACGACCCTTTGCTGGAATCCCTTCGCGACCGTCTGAGCCAGGCCGACCTTAACAACATGACTCCTCTCCAGGCCTTTGACCTTCTTCGCGCCATGAAGGCCGAGCTTGGACTTTAATCCCGCCATCCATGCCAGAAGACACCCTGAGACCCCTGTTTGAGTCCTATACCGGACAAGCGCTTGTACAGGCCGAGGCCTTTCCTTCCTCGGGCAGTCACCGCCGCTATTTTCGCCTTAAAGGCAGTAGCCTGTCCCTGGTGGGCGTAGTGGGCACCAGCCGGGAAGAAAACGAGGCCTTTATCACGTTCTCCCGCCATTTCAAGAGCAAAGGACTCAATGTCCCCGAGGTACTGGCCGTGAGCGAAGACGGATATGCCTATATCCAGGAAGACCTGGGAAACGATATGCTGTTTGACCAGGTGGCCCACGGCCGGGAGAGCGGCACATATAGCTCTTTAGAGATTGACCTTCTCAAACGCGCCATCGAGCAGCTGCCCCGCCTCCAGTTTCTGGGCGGCCAGGGACTGGACTGGAGCAAGTGCTACCCGCAGCAGGCCTTCGACGAGCGCACCATAGACTTTGACCTAAACTATTTCAAATACTGTTTTCTTAAAGCCACCGGCCTGGAGTTCAACGAGACCCTCCTTCAGGACGACTTCGAAAAGTTCAAGGCCGACCTTCTGGAAGACAGCGGCGACACCTTCATGTACCGGGACTTCCAGGCCCGTAACGTGATGGTGAGGGACGGGCAGCCCTGGTTCATCGATTTCCAGGGTGGCCGCCGAGGCCCCATCTACTACGACGTAGCGTCCTTCATCTGGCAGGCCCGCTCCCGTTATCCCGAAGATCTCAAACAGGAACTCATCCGCACCTATCTTCGTGCGCTGCAAAGCTTCAGGCAGGTGGATGAGGCGCAATTCCGCAGCCGCCTTCGCCTGTTTGTGCTGTTCCGCACCCTGCAGGTCCTTGGCGCCTACGGTTTCCGCGGCTATTTTGAAAAAAAGCCCCACTTCCTTTCCAGCGTCCCCTACGCTCTTAGCAATCTTCGCACGCTCCTCCAAACTCCCTTCGCCGATTATCCCTACCTGAACGGCCTCCTTTCCCAACTGGCTGTCATGCCCGAGCTAAACACCGTGGCCGAAGACCATCGGCTGGAGGTGCACATCTACAGCTTTGCCTTCAAGAAAGGCATCCCGGCCGATACAACCGGCAACGGCGGCGGTTACGTCTTCGACTGCCGCAGTATTAACAATCCCGGCAAGTACGAGTATTATCGGCAATTCAACGGCACCGACCCCGAGGTCATTAAGTTCCTGGAAGACGACGGCGAGATAACCGTTTTCCTGGAGAGCGTGTACAAGCTGGTCGACGCCCACGTCCAGCGCTTCATGGAGCGCAAATTCCTGCATTTACAGGTGTGTTTTGGCTGCACTGGCGGCCAGCACCGGTCGGTATACAGCGCCGAGCATCTGGCCCGGCACCTGGCCGACAAATACAATATCAAGGTGCTCCTTACCCACAGGGAGCTGAACGTAGAAAAAATGCTGTAGCCATGAGGGCCATGATTTTTGCCGCCGGCCTGGGTACCCGGCTCAAACCCCTCACCGACACCATGCCCAAAGCCCTGGTGCCGGTAGGCGGGAAGCCCCTTCTGGAACACGTGATTGGAAAACTGCAAGCCGCCGGTTACACCGACCTTGTGGTAAACGTGCATCATTTCCCAGAGCAAATGAAGGCCTACCTGGCCCAGCACCATCCCGATGTGCGCATCTCGGACGAGTCGGCAAGTTTGCTGGAAACCGGCGGCGCGGTAAAACATGCGCGCCCGCTTCTGGAGGGAGAACCTTTCCTGGTGCACAATGTGGACATTCTTTCCAACCTGGATCTGGCGTGGCTGCGGGGCCAAGTTCGGCCCGACTCCCTGGCTACCCTTCTTGTGAGCGAACGAGAAACCCGTCGCTACCTGCTTTTCGACGAGCACATGCGCCTAAAGGGCTGGACCGACATCGGAACGGGTGAGGTTCGTTCGCCTTATCCCGACCTCGATCCCGCGCGCTGCCGTCGCTATGCCTTCTCCGGCATCCACGTCATGGGTGTCGGCATTTTTGACGCCTTCGACGCCCTTGGTGTCCCCGAGCGTTTCCCCATCATGGACTTTTATCTGGCCGCCTGCGCCCGCTACAGCATTATCGGCATCCCCGCCCCGGGCCTCAAACTCCTGGACGTTGGAAAACTGGACACCCTCGCCGCCGCCGAAGCATTTCTGGAAACCGCTGATTAACAGCCACTTCCAGAAATCTCATCCGGCAAAAATCCGGATGAAATATTAGCAACTCGCTCACACTCAGCATCTTAAGCAAACGGCGCGGAAAAGTGGGAATAATTGTGTATATTTGTACACTTTTTGTGAGGTAAAACGAAACAAAATCAGAAATAATGAAAAAATTCTTCCAAATTGTGGCCATAGCCGGCCTGGCCGTTGCCGCCGCCGCTTGCGCCTCTCCCGAAAAAATGGCCAAGATGGCCGAAAACGTAAAAGTGGAATGCGTTCCCTCCGTGCTGGAGGTAGTGGCCGATCAAATTGAGGCCACCGTGAGCGTAACCTACCCCAAGGATTACTTCAATCCCAAAGTAATCATGGAGGTAACCCCCGTCATCGTTTACCAGGGCGGCGAGGCTGCCATGCTGCCCCTCAAGTATCAGGGTGAAAAAGTGAAGGACAACTACAAAGTGGTTTCCTCCAACGGCCAAACCGTCACCGAAAAACTGCACTTCGACTACGTAGAAGGCATGGAAAAGTGCTACCTTGAGCTTCGTGCCAGGGTACTTGCCGGGAACAAGAGCATTGCCCTTCCCACCTGCAAGGTAGCCGATGGCGCCAACACCACCTATATGCTGGTAAAGCGCCAGGCCAACATCACTCCCAAGAAGGATAACTATCAGGAAGTGCTGTCCAGCACCACCGAAGGCCAGATCAAGTACCTGGTTAACAGCTCGGATGTTCGCAGCTCAGAGCTCAAGGGCCAAAGCGTAAAGGATTTCCTGGCCGCCCTGGATGCCGTTGCCGCCGACGATCGCGCCACCGTTACCAGCACGGAAATTGTGGCCTATGCCTCCCCTGAAGGCTCTCAGGACCTGAACGAAAAACTCTCTGGCAACCGTAGCGCCAGCGCCGGCAAGGCATGGAACCAGGTAACCAAAGGCCACGAGGCCACCGACCCCACCGTGCGTAGCGTGGGCGAAGACTGGGAAGGTTTCCAGGAGCTGGTGAAGGAAAGCAACATCGAGGACAAAGAGCTCATCCTTCGCGTCCTGTCCATGTACAGCGACCCTGCCGTGCGCGAAAACGAAATCAAGAACATGTCGCAGGTGTACACCGCTCTTAAGGGAGAAGTGCTTCCGGAACTGCGCCGCGCCCGCCTCATTGCCAATGTGGAGTATAAGAACTACACCAAGGAAGAACTGCTTAGCCTCATTGAGAACAACGACTCCGTGCTGGACGAAGAAGCCCTCCTTCGCGTAGCCTCCCTGGTAAAGGACGCAGCCCAGAAGGAAAACATCTACAAGAAAGCCATCGCCAAATTTGGCAGCGACCGCGCTCAGTTCAACCTGGCTGCCCTTTACCTCAAGCAGGGCAAGACCGCCAAGGCCGAAGCCGAGCTGGCCAAAGTAAAGGCCGCCGATGCCGATGTGCTTAACGCCCAAGGCCTCATTGCCCTTCAGAAAGAAGACCTGAAAACCGCCGAAGACCTCTTCCGCAAAGCCGCCACCGATGATGCCAAAGCCAATCTGGGCGTGGTGCTCATCCTCACCGGCCAATATGAGGAAGCCGCCCGCGTGCTGGCCCAGCCCAAAGGCTGCTGCCACAACAGCGTGCTGGCTTTCATCCTCACCGACCAACTGGATACCGCCAAGAAAACCGCTCACTGCGGAGACCCTAAAGTGTGGTACCTCAAGGCCATCATCAGCGCCCGTCAGGGAGACCCCGAAGGCGTAAAGAAGAATTTGGAAAAAGCATTCCGCCGCCCCGACCTTAAGGAGCGTGCTGCCCGTGACATCGAATTCGCTGGCTACGAGTTCTAATGAGAAAAGATTACTGGCTGGACATCATCTTCTGCATCCTTGTGCTGCCGGGGATGATGTTCCTGTTCCCGGCAGGGGAGTGGGCGCAGTGGCATCCCGGCTATGTGCTCACTTATGCCGGGTGGCTGTATGCCGTCTATTTCCTGTGTCGGCGCGTCCTGGGGCCCTACCTCCTGCAAGGATGGAAGGGGCTTCTCACCGCCGCGGGCGCCCTGTTTCTCATGGGTGCTGTCACTTTCCTCATGACGCTCACTCAGGTAGATTTTTCCCAGGGGGCCGAAGGCATGGAACCCCACGTGCGCGCCATGTGGGTACTGCTGCTGGGTGTGGTTTCCGTTGGGCTTCCCACGGGAATGCTTTCCAGTAAAGTGCACCTTCTGCAAACCCAAAAGGAGGAGCAGCAGGAACTGGACAACGCCCTGGCCGCCCTGGAAAGCCGCCGCACCGAAGCCATGGGTGGCCCCGAACAGGAAATCCAGCTCAAGGCAGGGTACAAAACCATCCACGTTCCGCTGTCGGCCGTACAGTACATAGAGTCCCGCAACAATTACGTGTGCGTGCACCTGGACCATTTGGAAGACGTTATTTCCCAGCTTCCCCTGAAAAACTTGCTGGAAATGCTTCCTCCGGGCCAGTTTGTGCGCATTCACCGCTCCTATGCCGTGCCGCAGTGGCGCATTGTAAAGCGTACGGCCGCCGAAGTACAGCTGCTGGGCGTGAAAGACCCGCTGCCAGTGGGGCGCGCCTACAAAGAAAACCTGGGAAATGGCTAAAGACTTTTACGCTACCAGGTCCACCGCCTGGTGGAAGGTGGCCATTGCCATGATAGGCTCCTGCCTGTCGGGAGTTACTTTCGTATCGGTCCCCGGCATGGTCATATGGGCCGGCTTCGGATATTTGCAAATGTGCCTGGGATTTATCCTGGGCTATCTTGTCATTGCCTATGTACTTACGCCGCTGTACTTCAAACTGAATGTAGTGTCGGTGTACGAGTACCTGGACAAGCGCTTTGGCATGGCCTCGCACAAAACCGGAGCATGGTTTTTCTTTGTGTCCAAAATGCTGGGCGCCAGCGTGAGGCTTTTCCTCATGATAGCCACCCTGCAACTGCTGGTGGCGGGCCCTGCCGGCATCCCCTTCTGGGTAACCACCCTTGTGGTGGTGCTGCTGGAATGGCTTTACACCGTGAAAGGCGGCGTAAAAGCTGTCATTGGGCTGGACATGATAAAAACCCTGTGTATGCTGGTGGCGGTGGTGCTGTGCATTGTGCTCATCGGCCGGGAAGTAGGCAAGCCGGATACTTCGCTCATGCGGGTATTTTACTTTGACGACGTGCGCCATCCGCAGTATTTCTGGAAGCAGTTGCTGGGCGGCCTGTTTACCGTAGTAGCCGCTACGGGCCTGGACCAGGACATGATGCAGCGCACCCTGGCCTGTAAAAACGTAAAGGACTCCCAGAAGAACCTCATGGTGAGCGTTTTCCTGCAGGTTATTGTAATTTCCCTGTTCCTGCTGCTGGGTGTGTACCTTTATCAGTATGCGGCCCTCCACGACATCCATGCCGCCGGAGACCAATTGTTCCCCGCCGTTACCTGGAGCGGCCTTTTGCCGGCCGGCGGGGTGGTGGCGGCACTCTTTATCGTGGGCCTTGTGATGGCCGGCTTCCCCGCCGGCGGCAGCGCCCTCACGGCCCTCACCACCTCTTTCACCGTAGATATCCTGGGCGGTAAGGACAGCCATCGTACGCTCATCCACAGCGGTATTGCCCTGCTCATGGCCGCCAGTATCCTGGTGTTCAGCGCCCTCAATTCTACCAGCGTGATAGACGCGGTGTACCGGCTGGCCAGCTACAGTTACGGCCCCATCCTGGGCCTCTTTGCCTTCGGCCTGCTAACCAAAAAGCAGGTAAAAGACAAATGGGTGCCGCTGGTAGGCATCCTGGCTCCCACCCTTTGCCTGCTGCTGGACCTGAACTCTGTGCGTTGGTTGGGCGGTTACCACTTTAGCTACGAAATTCTTCCCATGAACGGCCTCTTTACCATGCTGGGTCTGTGGATGCTGTCTACGGGCCCTGGCAAGCAAGCCCAAAAATCTAAAAACTAAGCGTATGGATAAAAAAGTTGCATTAGCTCTTGCCAGCGGCGGTCCCCGCGGATTTGCCTATATTGGCGCCATTGAAGAATTGCAGGAGCGCGGCTACGAGATTTCTTCCGTTGCCGGCGCATCGGCCGGATCGCTGGTGGGCGGTATCTTCGCCGCCGGCGGCCTGGATGCCTTCCGGGACTGGCTGTACGCTCTGGACCCCATGAAGGTGGTGTCCCTCATGGATTTCAGCATTAGCCGGAACTATCTGGTAAAAGGAGAGAAAGTAATCAACGCCATTAAAGAGCGGGTCCCCAACGTGAACATCGAAGACCTGCCCATTCCTTTCTGCGCCGTAGCCACCGACCTTCACACCGGCGAGGAAGTCATTTTCCGGGAAGGCCCGCTGTTCGACGCCATCCGCGCCTCCATCTCCATTCCGTCCATGTTCCGCCCCGTGAGGTGGCAGGGACGCACGCTGGTCGATGGCGGCATGGTGAACACCTTCCCGCTCAACCGCGTACAGCGCACGAGCGGCGATATCCTGGTGGGCTTTAACGTGAATCAGATAGATGCCGATGAGATTCGCGCCTACCTGCAAACCCGCGCCCAGGCCCAGCAGGCCGAACAGCAAATTCGGCACGAAGCCCTGGAGGCGCTCAGGGACGGCGTTTCCGTTCAGCCAAGCGCCCTGCTGGAGAAAGCGCGCAAAGTGGGCGCCAAGGGCGGCCAGCTCCTGAAAGCCCAGAAGCAAATGCGAAAGCTGGAAAGCGACGGCCGCGAGAACTGGATTCCGGTGGGCGCCGACGACACCTATTTCACCATCCTTCAGCGCAGTTTCGGCATTATGAATTGCAGCATTGCCCGTCAGGGAATAGAGATTTGCCCCCCAGACATTCTGGTGAGCCTTCCCTTCGATTCCTACCATGGCGTGTACGGCTATTCCCATGCCAAAGAAATAGCCGCCGTGGGCCGAAAACTCATGGCCGATGCCCTGGACCAATACGAAAAAGCGCATGAGTAAAAAGAAGATTGTTGTGCTCACCGGCGCCGGAGTAAGCGCCGAGAGCGGTTTTGCAACCTTCCGCGACACCGGTGGCTTGTGGGAACAGTACAACGTGAACGACGTAGCCTCCATTGAAGGGTGGTATCGTAACCGGGAGTTGGTGCTTAACTTTTACAACGACCGCCGGGCACAGCTGAAGGACGCCAAACCCAACGCGGCGCACCTGGCCATAGCCGCGCTGGAGAAGGATTACGACGTAGATGTGATTACCCAGAACGTAGACAATCTGCACGAGCGTGCCGGCAGTACGCGGGTGCTCCACCTGCACGGGGAACTCACCAAAGTGCGCCCCGAGACCGGCCTCTACGACCGCACTTACCGCCTGGACGAAGTGCTGGACGTGGGCTACGGCAAAGTGGTCCTGGGAGACCTTGCCCCCAATGGCAAGCAGCTGCGGCCGCACATTGTTTTCTTCGGCGAGGCCGTGCCCAATATTGAAAAAGCGGCCGACCTTGTGAGCCGCGCCAACATTCTCCTTATTGTGGGCACCTCCCTCCAGGTGTATCCTGCCGCCGGGCTGTACCGCTATGCCCCCAACGAGACGCCCATTTATATCATAGATCCGGCCGATATGCAGGTGTACGACCGCCGCATTGTTCACATCAAGACCATTGCCTCGGAAGGCATGGAAATCTTCAAAGAACGCTATCTTTTAGCATAAATTTGTTATCTTTGCCTAGTACTAACCACACATTAGCCATATGGATAAACATTTCACCCTGCCCTACGAAGGCGGTCTCATAGAGAAGAACCTGCCGGCTGGCATCCTGCACAACTATGAGCGCATCTGGACCAACGTGTACCCAGACTCCGATCCAGCCTCCAGTGCCATTGCCGACGTTATTGTAGATGCCATCAATGCGCATAAGGGCGGCCTGTTCAAGCTGGGACTCACCACCGGTTCCACCCCTAAAACCCTTTATGATGAATTAACCCGCCGCAACAAGGCTGGTGAAGTGTCGTTCAAAAACGTAGAAATAGTTACCATTGACGAGTACTATCCCTTCTCCGCAAACGTAACCCAAAGCCGCAACCATCGCATCCACGAGGCCCTGCTGGACAAAGTGGACATCCAGAAGGAGCATATCCACATCCCCGACGGCACCGTCCCGGCACAGGACGTCTCCAACTATTGCATAGCCTTCGACGCCCTGGCACGTGACCTGGACCTGCTGGTCATTGGTATCGGCGAACAAGGCCAGGTGGGCTTCAACGAGGCCGGTTCCAATGAAAAGACCCGCACCCGCGTAGTGCGCCTCTCCTATGGCTCCCGCAAGCGCCAGTCCAAGAACTTCAACCACGACATGGTCATTACCCCAGACAAAGCCATCACCGTGGGTATTGGCACCATGTTAAGCGCCAAGAGAATTGTGCTCATGGCCTGGGGAGAAGATAAAGCCGCCGCCGTGAAGGCTATTGCCGAAGGCCCCCGCACCGTAGACTGCCCCGCCTCCCTGCTGCAGGCCCACGACCATATTTCCTTCTATGTAGACGAAACTGCCGCCAGCCTGCTCACCCGCAGCGAGGCTCCCTGGCTGGTAGGCCCCTGCGACTGGACGCCCAAGTTTGTGCGCAAAGCCGTTGTGTGGCTGTGTCAGGTAACGGGAAAACCCATCCTCAAGCTCACGGAAAAAGATTATCTGAACAACAACCTGAGCGAACTCCTGGAAACCGTGGGCCGGTTCGACAAAATTAACATCGACGTATTCAACGACCTTCAGCACACCATCACCGGCTGGCCCGGTGGCAAGCCCGGCGCCGAGTCCGAGGATGTGACCCGTCCCGTGTCGGCCCGTCCCTTCCCCAAGAAGGTGCTCATCTTCTCTCCGCACCCGGATGACGACGTTATTTCCATGGGTGGCACGTTCATCCGCCTGGTTTCTCAGGGACACGATGTCCATGTGGCCTACGAAACCTCCGGCAATGTGGCCGTCCACGACGACGTAGTGCTCCAGCACATGGACTGCGCGTTCCAGCTGGGTTTTGCCGATGAATTTGACAAGGTAAAGGCCTTGGTCGACAGCAAGGTCCCTGGAGAACCCGAACCCCGCGCCCTGCTGGAGATGAAAGGTGCTATCCGCCGCAGCGAAGCCCGCGGCGCCGTGCGCAGCTTCGGCCTCAACGACAACACCAACGCCCATTTCCTTAATCTGCCGTTCTACGAGAGCGGCGGCATAAAAAAGAATCCCCGCACCCAGGCCGACGTAGACATTATCAAGAAACTCATGAACGAGATCCAGCCCGACATGATTTTCATGGCCGGAGACCTGGCCGACCCTCACGGCACCCACCGCGTTTGCACAGAAGCCGCCCTGGAAGCCCTTGAGCAGCTAAAGGCCGAAAAAGCCGTTTGGACCGCCAACACGCACGTGTGGCTGTATCGCGGCGCCTGGATGGAGTGGGAACTGGGCCGCGTAGATATGGCCGTTCCGCTAAGCCCCGACGAGGTAGTGATGAAACGCCATGCCATCTTCCGCCACCTGTCCCAGAAAGATATTGTGCCGTTCCCTGGAGAAGATCCCCGCGAATTCTGGCAGCGCGCCGAAGAACGCACCCAGAACACCGCCAAACTGTACGACCAACTGGGCATGGCCGAATATCAGGCTATAGAAGTATTTTTGAAACTCTATTAATACACTTAAAGTATGAAAGTTATTATTCGCAAGAACTCCGCCGAGGGTTCTCTCTGGGCAGCTCACTACATTGCTGCCAAAATCAACGAAAAGGCCGCTCGCACAGACAAACCCTTTGTCATTGGTCTTTGCACCGGTTCCACTCCCATCGAAACTTACGCCGAACTCATTCGCATGGTTAAAGCCGGTGAGGTGTCCTTCAAGAACGTTATCTCCTTCAATATGGACGAATATGTGGGCCTGCCGGAGTCTCACCCGGAGAGCTATCACAGCTTTATGCACAAGTATCTGTTCGACCATATTGACGAACCTGCACAGAATATCCATATTCTGAACGGAAACGCCAAAGACCTCCAGGCCGAATGCGACGCCTACGAAAAGGCTATTGTTGCGGCCGGCGGTTTTGACCTGTTCCTGGGCGGCGTTGGTGAAGACGGCCACATTGCTTTCAACGAGCCCTTCTCCTCCCTGGAGAGCCGCACCCGCGTGGTTACCCTCACCCAGGACACCCGCGAGGTAAACGCCCGCTTCTTTGACAACGATCCTTCGGCCGTTCCGGCCCAGGCCCTCTCTGTGGGCGTGGCCACCGTGCTCAGCTCCAAAGAGGTGGTTATCCTGGCTTTCGGCTCCAAGAAAGCCCGCGCCCTGCAGGCTGCCATCGAGGGTCCCATCAGCCACTATTGCACCCTTTCCGGTTTGCAAAACCATCCCGCCGGCACCGTCGTGTGCGACGAGAACTCCATTAGTGAGGTGAAGGTTAGCAGCTACCGCTACTTCAAAGCCGTAGAAGCCGCCGAGAACCTGTAGCGTAATTGCCTCTGTGAAAGGCGTTTAATGAAATTAGGGTGCACCGTGCGGTGCACCCTAATTTGTATAAATCGCTCACATTCAGCGATTTGCTGGCCAAGGAGATTAGTCCTCTTCCTGATCCTGGGCGGCGTATTCGGCCAGAAGTTTGGTCTGAACCTCGGCGGGAACCTGTACGTACTCGGCGAACTTCATCTGGAAGGTGGCGCTGCCACCGGTGAGGGATGAAAGGATGGTGGAGTAACGGTAAAGTTCGGCCAGGGGAACACGGGCGTGGAGCACGGTGAAACCTTTCTCCATGTCCTGGTTCATGATCATGCCGCGACGGGTGTTGAGGTCACTCATGCAGGGGCCTACATACTCGTTGGGGGTGAAGATATCAACGTTGTAGATGGGCTCCAGGATCTTGGGACCGGCATTGCGGAAGGCCTCTTTGAAGGCGTTGCGGCCGGCAATGATGAAGGCAATTTCCTTGGAATCTACGGGGTGCATCTTACCGTCGTATACATAGACGCGGATGTCGCGGGCGTAGGAACCGGTGAGAGGGCCTTCTTCCATCTTGCTCTTGATACCCTTGAGGATGGCGGGCATGAAGGAAAGGTCAATGGAACCACCCACAACGCAGTTGTAGAATTCCAGTTTGCCACCCCACTCCAGGTCTGTGATGTCCTGGCTCTTGAAGTTGAAGATAACGTCCTTGCCGTCAATCTTGAAGTTCTTGGGAGCTTCCTGACCCTCTACGTAAGGGCAAACCAGCAGGTGAACCTCACCGAACTGACCGGCGCCGCCAGACTGTTTCTTGTGACGGTACTGGGCGGTGGCAATTTTGGTGATGGTTTCGCGGTAGGGCACCTTGGGAGCGTAGAGTTCGATGTTTTGCTTGAACTCGTTGGTAACGCGCCACTTAACGTAATTGATGTGTTGTTCGCCCATACCGGAGAGGATGGTTTGGCGCAGTTCCTTGGAGTATTCCACGGTGATGGTGGGATCCTGGGCGGCAATCTTGTTAAGGGCGTCGCCTACCTTGGCTTCGTCGTTCTTGTCTACGGCCTTTACGGCGGTGCGGTATTTGGCATCCGGGAATACCATGTGCTTGATGGCTTCCACGCCGTTTACGGCCAGGGTAACATCGGTCTTACCGGCCTTGAGCTTCATGACGCAACCAATGTCGCCGGCGCTGATGCTGGAAACCTTTTCCTTCTTGGCACCCGCCACGGCATAGATGGCGCTAAGGCGCTCGCCGTTGCCAGTTTCGGGGTTCACTAAGTCGGCGCCTTCATTGAGGGTACCGCTCATAACCTTGAAGTAGGAAACTTCTCCCAGGTGCTGCTCTACGCTGGTTTTGAAGATGAACAGGGCAGTGGGGCCGGCAGGATCGCACTTGATGGTGCCGCCGTCCACGGTGGGCTCTTCCTTGCCTTCCGGGCTGGGAACTACGTTCACCACAAACTCCATGAGACGACGTACGCCGATGTTTTCCTTGGCGGCGGTGCAGAACACCGGGATGGTTTCTCCCTTGAGGATACCGGCACGCAGACCTTCGCGAATTTCGTCGGTGCTAAGCTCCATGGTTTCGAAGAACTTCTCCATGAGTTCGTCGGAGCCTTCGGCGGCCTTCTCCATGAGTTCGGCGCGCAGCTCTTCGGCTTCGTCGGCGTAGGCGGCGGGGATTTCCAGCTCTTCGTTCTTCTTATTGTAGAACTTCATGGTAATAACGTCCACGAAGCCTTCCAGACCCACACCGGGGTTCACGGGGAACTGGCAAAGGATGGCCTTCTTGCCGAATTCCTCGCTGATAGCATTGCGCACACCGTCCCAGTTGGCTTTGTCGTGGTCCATCTGGTTCACGGCAATAATCATGGGAACGTTATATTGGTCGGCGTAGCGGCCGAAGAGGGTGGTTCCCACCTCGATGCCGGCAGTGCCGTTCATCACCATCACGGCGGCCTCTACCACCTTGAAGGCCGACAGGGCACCTCCGGAGAAGTCGTCGCTGCCGGGGGCGTCGATGAAGTTGATCTTGCAACCGTTAAATTCGGCGTACAGGGGAGTGGCGTTGATGGACTTCTGGTTGGTTTGCTCGAACTCTGTGTTGTCCGACACGGTGTTTTTGTCTTCTACGCTGCCGCGGCGGTCAATCACTTTTCCCTCGAAGAGCATGGCTTCGGACAGGGTGGTTTTACCGCTGCGGGGGGCGCCGATGAGGACGATGTTGCGGATGTTTTTAGTAGTGTAAGTCTTCATTGTATTATTAATTATTACATATATTTTCTGCAGTCTGCAAATATAACGATTTTTCGCTCAAATCCAATGAAAACGGCACATTTTGCGTATCTTTGCAAGGTATGAAAACGCATTTACTGCCCTGTCTTGCGCCCGGCCGCCTGGAAGCCGGCTGCGACGAAGCCGGCCGCGGCCCCCTGGCCGGCCCGGTATATGCCGCCGCCGTCATCCTTCCCCCGGATTTTCATCACCCGCTCCTCAACGACTCCAAGCAAATGACCCAGCGGGCCCGCGAGGAGTTAAGGCCCATTATCGAGCAGGAGGCCGTTGCATGGGCCGTAGAGGCGGTGTCAGCCCAGGAAATAGACCGGCTCAATATCCTCTGGGCTTCGGTAACAGGCATGCAGCGGGCAGTGCTGCGGCTTTCGCCCGCCCCGGAGTTCCTGCTCATCGACGGCAACAAGTTCCGGCCCTTTGACCGTTATGGCTTCAAGGATTACCAAACCGTTGTGCACGGCGACGCCACCTATGCCAGCATTGCCGCGGCCAGCGTCCTGGCCAAAACCTACCGGGACGCTTTCATGCAGCAGCTGGCCCGGGAATACCCTCAGTACGGCTGGGACCGCAACATGGGCTACCCAACCGCCGAGCATATAGAAGCCATCCGGCGCCACGGCCTTACGCCCTGGCACCGGAAGACATTTCACGTAAAAGAACTGGAGCCCACCCTTTTCTAAGATGAGAGTTTTTATGTACTTTTGTAGGAAATAATAGATTAGCATGAAACGTATTCTTACCCTCCTGGCCGCACTGGCCATTACCGCAACAGCCTGGGCCCACGAAGGCATGTGGCTGCTCCCGCTCATCAAGCAGCTCAATGGCAAGGACCTGAAAGCCGCCGGCTGCAAGCTTAGCCCGGAAGAAATCTACTCCATTAACTCCACCTCCCTCAAGGATGCCATTGTACATTTCGGCGGTGGCTGCACCGGAGAAATCATCTCGGGCCAGGGCCTGCTGGTTACCAACCACCACTGTGGCTACAGCAGCATCCAGGGCCTCAGCACCGACGACCATAACTACCTTATGGACGGATATTGGGCCAAGAATCTGGGAGAGGAAATTCCCTGCCCGGGCCTCACTGTTACCTTCCTGGTAGGAATGGAGGACGTAACGGCCGCCATAGAGAATGCCCAGGATCCGGAGGCCCAGACCAAAGAAATAGAAAAAGCCGCCAGGGAAGCACATCCCGGCTGCAAGGTACAGGTAACCGGCTTCTACAACGACAATGTCCACTACCTAATTATATATCGCACGTATAAGGACATTCGTTTCGTGGGCGCCCCGCCGGCCAGCATGGGTAAATTCGGCGGAGAAACCGACAACTGGATGTGGCCCCGTCACACCTGCGACTTCTCCATGTTCCGCGTGTATGCCGGCCCCGACAATCTGCCGGCCGATTACAGCGAAGCCAACGTTCCCTATACCCCCGCCCGCAGCCTCAAGATTTCCCTTAAGGGCGTGAAGGAGAACGATTTTGCCATGATTTTAGGCTATCCCGGCCGCACCCAGCGTTACCAGACGGCCGCCCAGCTCAATGCCATGATGGCCCAGCACCGCATTTCCATCGACGCCCGCACCATTCGCCAGGAAATCATGTGGGAGGCCATGTGCGCCAACCCTTCCGTGCAGCTCAAGTACGCCGACAAATATGCCTCGTCGGCCAACGGCTGGAAAAAATGGCAGGGCGAGGAACTGTCCTTCGCTTCCCTGAACATCATCGACCGGGAGCAGGAGAAGGAAGCGGCCCTGAAGGCCTGGATTGAGGCCGATCCCGCCCGCAAGGAAAAGTACGCCGATCCCGTAGCTGCCATTGCCGAAAAAACCGCGGCGCGCACCCCGTATACCCTTGCCTTGTACAAAGTGGTGGAGGGCCCCTATCAAATTGAACTGGTGCAGTTTGCCGGCGGCGTGGTGAACCGTTTCTCCCGCAGCCTTCAAAAAGGCGCCGACTCTTCCAGCGCCCTTGCCACCGCCAAAGAGGCCATTCTGCCTTCTTACCGCGACTATGTTCCCCAGCTGGACCGCAAAGTGGCCGTGGCTATGCTGGAGCACTACAGAAAAACCGCAAAAGCGGAAGATTATCTGGAGCTGCCCCAGGATTTTGCCACCCTGGACATTCCGCAGTACGTGGATAAGCTGTTTAGTGAGAGCGTTTTTGTGACCCCCGAAAAACTTTCGGCGGCCACCCTGGAGGAGATCACCGCAGACCCTGCCACCGTTCTTTTCTCGGCGGTTATGACAGCGCTTTATAAGCAGTATGGCTCCATTTACACAGAGGACAAAGAGTACGACACGGCCCGCAAGCACTTTGCCGGCGCCCTCATGGAGTGGCAAAAGGGCAAACCCATGTACCCGGACGCCAATTCCACCATGCGTCTCACCTATGGCAATGTGCTGCCCTACAGCCCCAAGGACGCTCTCATGTACAACTACTTCACTACCGCCGCCGGCCTGCTGGAAAAAGAGGACCCTTCCAACCCCGAATTCATCCTTCCCGCCGGCATCAAGAAGTTGCTGCTGGAGGCCGACTATGGCCGCTGGGCCGACGCCGATGGCACCCTGCACACCTGCTTCCTCACCAACAACGACATCACTGGCGGCAATTCCGGTTCTCCCGTGCTGGACGCCAAAGGTAACCTCATCGGCCTGGCCTTCGACGGAAACTGGGAAAGCATGAGCTCGGACGTCATGTTCGAACCTCAGCTGCAGCGCTGCATCTGCGTAGATATCCGTTACGTCCTGTGGCTGGTAGAGAAGTTTGGCGGCGCCCACAATATCATAAGTGAGCTCACCTATGCCAAGTAAAGAAGAAGTATTAGCTTGGCTCGAAGAGGTTCAGCACCCCGCGCAGGAAGATAAAAGCGTGGTGCAGCTGGGCCTGGTGGCCGATATTACCATCGCCCCCGGCAACCTTTCCGTTGCGCTGGCCTTCCCCAGGCGCCCCGATCCCCTCAAAAATTACCTGGTGGGGGCGGTGCAGGCCTGCCTGTATCGGCATGCCCCCGGCGGAACCAACATCAGCGTAGACACCGTGGTGAAAGATCCTGCCAAGCCGGCCCCAAAAGGCATCCAGTTCAATCTGGAGCAGCTGAGGGAAGTGCGCCACATCATTGGCGTCGCATCCGGTAAAGGCGGCGTGGGCAAGAGCACGGTGGCGGTGAACCTGGCCGTGGCCCTGGCCCGGGAAGGGTACAGGGTGGGCCTGGCCGACGCCGACGTTTACGGCCCTTCCATCCCTACCATGACCGGCACCGAAGACGTGCAGGTAGAGATGTACGGGGAGGACGAGAACAACAACCTGTTTGTCCCCATAGAGAAATACGGGGTTAAATGGCTGTCGGTGGGGCATGTGTCGGCCACCGGTCAGGCGCTCATTTGGCGCGGCCCCATGGCCTCTACCGCCCTCAAACAGATTATCCTGCAAACCCTTTGGGGACCGCTGGATTTCCTGCTCATCGACATGCCTCCGGGAACCGGCGACATTCATATTTCCCTCATCGGGGATGTTCCGCTAAGCGGCGCCGTCATTGTAACTACCCCCCAGCAAGTGGCTCTCTCGGACGTCCTTCGCGGGGTCAATATGTTCCGTAATCCGCAGGTGGATAAACCTATCTACGGCTTGGTAGAAAACATGGCCTGGTTCACGCCGGAGGCCCATCCTCAGGAAAAGTACTACCTCTTTGGAAAGGATGGCGGCGCGCAGATGGCCCGGCAGCTGGACATTCCGCTGCTGGGGCAAATCCCCCTGGTCCAGGGCATCCGCGAAGGGGCCGACGAAGGCACCCCCGTGGCCCTGCTGGACCGCCCCGACTCCCAGGCTTTCCGCGAAGTGGCGCGTCTGCTGGCGGCTTCGGTGTAAAATCGGCAGAAATTTTGTAAATTTGCGGGACTATGGACCTGCAGGCATTAAAGAATAAATACGACATCATTGGCAACGACCCTGCGCTGAACGACGCCCTGGAGACGGCGGTGAAATTTGCACCCACCGGCCTCAGCGTGCTCATTCAGGGAGAAAGCGGTGTGGGTAAGGAAAGCTTTGCCCGCATTATCCATCAGTTCAGCGCCCGTCGGCAAAACGCCTTCTTTGTGGTGAACTGCGGCGCCCTGCCCAAGGAACTGGTGAATTCAGAGCTCTTCGGCCATGTGAAAGGCTCGTTCACCGGCGCGGTAGACAACCGGAAGGGTTACTTCGAGGAAGCCGACGGCGGCACGCTCTTTCTTGACGAGATAGCCGAGCTACCTCTGGAATCCCAGGCCCTGCTGCTGCGCGTGCTGCAAAGCGGGGAATACCGGAAGGTGGGAGCCAATAAGATAGAGCACACCAATGTTCGCATTGTGGCGGCCACCAACGTGCACCTGTACGAGGCCGTGAAGCGGGGAAAGTTCCGCGAAGACCTATATTTCCGTCTGTCGGCCGCCCAAATCCGCATTCCTCCGCTCAGGGAGCGCCGCGCCGATATTTACCTGCTGTTCCGCAAGTTCACCTCGGACTTCTCGGAGGTAAACGGCATGTGCAAGATTTCCCTCAAGCCAGAGGCCATCCGAATGCTGGAGCAGTACCGCTGGCCGGGGAATATCCGTCAGCTGCAAGGGTTTACGCAAAGCCTTACCGCGCAGTTGTCGGTAAAGGTAACGCCCACGCTGCAGCGCATCGAGTTAAGCGCCCAGGACCTTCAGCCTTTCATGCCCCGGGAAGAAGGCGAGCCCATTCCCGTGGTGTACGAGGGTCCGCAGGCTTCTCAGTCGGCCTTTGGCCCCGACGAACGTCAGGCTATATTTAAAGCCATCTTCGACCTTAAGCAGGAGGTGGATGCCCTCAAGGCCCGCCTGGACCGCCGGGAGTTGCCTTCTGCTGCGCCGGCCGTCCAACCCGAGGAAGAAGCCGAGTGGCAGGGGGAGGAATCGTTCACTGCGCATCGGCCCATCGTACACGTGGAAACGCCCGAGGAGCACAGCCTTAGCGTTAGGAAAACAGAGGAGGAACTCATTCGGCAGGCGCTGGAAAAACACCACGGCAACCGCAAAAAGGCCGCCGAAGAACTGGGCATGAGCGAGCGCACCCTTTACCGTAAGCTTCCGCCCGAACACAAAAAGAAATGAAACGTTTGGTCCTCATAGCCTCCTTGGCCTTTGCCGCCCTGCTGGTTAGCGCCTGCGGGATTGTGAAGTATTCCTTTACGGGTACATCCATCCAGCCCGACGTAAAAACCATCACCATCCCTTATGTGGAATACAAGGCCCTGCGGGTGAATCCTTCGCTTTCCAGCGCCCTCACAGAGGCGCTCAAGGACAAATACCGCAAGCTTACCTCACTGGAGGAGGTGGACGTAGACGGAGACCTGGAACTGGTTTGCGAGATAACCGGCTACGACGTAAAGGCTACGGCCATCACCGCCAACGAGCAGGCCGCCCAGAACCGTCTCACCGTGTCGGTCAAGATAGATTTCTCCAACAGGAAATACCCGGAGGACGACGTAACCAACAAGAGTTTCAGCGCCTACGAAGACTTTGACGCCACGCAGTCGCTGGATACCGTAGAGGGAACCCTGTGCGAGTCCATCATCGACAAGCTGGTAGAGGATATCTTTAATGCAACCGTAGCGCAATGGTAGGTTCCATAGACATAAAGGCCATTACCCTGGACGAGCTAGTGGGCGTGGTAAATCTGTACCCCTGGTACGGTGCCGCCCGCGTAGAGCTTTGCCGCCGCATGTGCGCCATGGGCGACTGGTCCCGGGAACAGTTTGCCTCCGAGGCCCTGTATGTGGCCGACCGCAGCAAATTGTCGGCCCTTCTCAAGGGAAGCCGCACCAAGGCCGATTACACCGACAAAGATGTCCAAAAGCTTCTGTCGGCCTTTCTGGAGCCGGGCTCGTCGGAAGGCCCCGAGCGTCAGGTGCACGTGGTGGGCGGCGACTACTTCTCCCAGGCCCAGTACGACAACGTGCGCGAAGGCTCCGACAATATCTTCACCCGCTTTGCCGTGCGCATGGGCTCCGGCCCGGAGGCTTCGGCCGACGAGAGCACCGATATCGCCGACCGCTTTGCCACCGAAACCCTGGCCCGCATCTTTGTGGAACAAGGCCGTCTGGAGGAAGCCAGGCGCATTTATTCCCGTCTGGTTTTGGATTTTCCGGAAAAAAGTGCTTACTTTGCATCCCTTATTGACAAATTGAATTAAAAAGTAACAAGATATGAACGCAGCATTTACCGTTTTGGTTGTTCTCATTATTATTGCAGCCATTCTCCTCATCGCGGTCGTCCTCCTGCAAAACGGCAAGGACGGCGGCCTGGCCACCAACTTCACCTCTGCCAACCAGACCCTTGGCGTGCGCCAAACGGCCACCATTCTGGAAAAAGCAACCTGGTACCTGGTGTCCTTCATCCTGGTCCTTAGCGTTATCACCGTTTTCGTGGCCCGTGGCGGCACCCAGCGTGGTACCAACGACGCCGTGAGCACCGAAATCATGAACCAGGCCCAGCCCGCCGAAGAGGAAATGCCCGCCTTCCCCATTTCTCAGGAAAGCCCGGAAGCCGCAGAATAATCATCGGCAAATTTGCCTCCTCCATCCCCGGCCCTCATCGGCTGGGGATTTTTGCGTATATGCCTGATACACAGTGAGTTCCCGATATTTGATCCGGCTTTTTGCCGGATGAGATTTCTGTAATGTGCTCAGTGTCAGCGGGTTAGGCTTTCGGCCGAACGGGCGCTATATGACAAAATGGCAGAAAAAAGCCAAGGGAACAGAGATTGATGGAGCAGGGATGGCCGATGAGCGCATGGAGCCATGGGCCGAAAACGCAAAAAAGGAGAAAATATATATGGAAGAGAAAAACTTTTTACAGCGGTTCGCCATTAATTTGAACGAACGGGCGGCCAAGGGTCAGCTGGACCCCGTGATTGGCCGAGACGACGAGATTCGGCGCGTGCTGCAAATTCTTAGCAGACGCACCAAGAACAACCCTATCCTGGTGGGTGAACCCGGTGTGGGTAAAACGGCTATCAGCGAAGGCATTGCCCAGAACATTGTGAACGGGCAGGTGCCCGAGAACTTGAAAAGCAAACAGGTGTATTCCCTGGACATGGGGGCCCTTATTGCCGGCGCCAAATATCAGGGCGAATTCGAAGAGCGGCTCAAGGGAGTGGTGAAAGAGGTGGTAGACAGCGCCGGGGAGATTATCCTGTTTATTGACGAGATTCACACTCTGGTAGGCGCCGGCCGCAGCAGTGGCGCCATGGATGCCTCCAACATCCTGAAGCCCGCCCTGGCCCGCGGCGAGCTAAGGACCATCGGCAGCACTACCCTGGACGAGTACCAGAAGTACTTCGAGGCCGACAAAGCCCTGGAGCGCCGTTTCCAGATGGTAATGGTCGATGAGCCCAGTCCGGCCGAATCCATAGCCATCCTGCGTGGCCTCAAGGAGCGCTACGAAAACCACCACAAGGTGCGCATCGAAGACGATGCCCTTATAGCCGCCGTGAACTTGAGTCACCGTTACATTACCAGCCGATTCCTACCCGACAAAGCCATCGACCTGGTAGATGAAGCGGCCTCCAAACTGCGTCTGGAGATGAATTCGGTGCCGGAGCCCATTGACGACCTGAACAGCGCCATCCGCCAGAAGGAGATTGAGCGTGAGGCTATTAAGCGCGAAGGCACATCGGCCAAAATGGACAAGCTGCAGGCCGAACTGAAAGATCTGCAGGCGCAGCGCGATGTGCTCATGAAGCGCTGGAACGAGGAAAAAGGCATCCTGAGCGGCCTGCAAACCGCCCGGCAGCAGATGGAAGACCTGGGCCTCCAGGCCAAAACCGCCGAGCGCAGCGGCGACTACGCCAAGGTGGCCGAGATTCGATATGGCAAGATGGCCGAAACGCAAAAGCGCATCGATAAACTTACCGCCCAGGCCGAAGCTATCAAGGAACCTATTGTAACAGAGGCGGTTACCCCGCAGGATATTGCCGAGGTAGTGGCCAAGTGGACGGGCATTCCCGTGAACCGGATGCTGGAAAGCGAAAAAGAAAAGTTGCTAAGGATGGAGACCGAGCTGCACAAGCGTGTAGTGGGCCAGGACGAAGCCATCAGGGCCGTGGCCGATGCCGTGCGTCGCAATCGGGCAGGCCTTAGCAACGAGAAACGCCCTATCGGCTCCTTCCTCTTCATGGGTACCACCGGCGTGGGCAAGACCGAACTGGCCAAAGCCCTGGCCGAATTCCTGTTCAACGACGAGAACATGATGACCAGGATTGACATGTCCGAGTATCAGGAGCGTCACACCGTTTCGCGGCTGGTAGGTGCGCCTCCGGGATATGTGGGGTACGACGAAGGCGGCCAGCTCACCGAGGCTGTTCGGCGCAAACCCTATAGCGTGGTGCTGCTGGATGAGATAGAAAAGGCCCACCCGGATGTATTCAACGTGTTGCTGCAGGTGCTGGACGACGGCCGGCTCACCGACAATAAGGGCCGCACGGTAGATTTCAAGAACACCATCCTCATCATGACCTCCAATGCCGGCGCCGATATCATCCAGAGCTACATGGAGCGTCTGCCGGAGGTAAGCGGCGTGGACATGCAGGCCATCGCCACGCGCCGCAGCCTCCTGGACGAGTGCGCCGGAAAGGTGCTGGATGTCCTTAAAATGACGGTTCGGCCCGAATTCCTGAATCGTATCGACGAGATCATTATGTTCGATCCGCTCACCAAGGCCGATATTCGCGACATTCTGCACATTCAGGAATCGGCCCTGCAGAAGCAGCTGGCGGCCAGCGACATTACCGTGCAGTTTACGCCCGCCTTCGAGGACTATATGGTGGAGCACGGCTACGACCCTTCCTACGGTGCCCGTCCCATCAAGCGCCTCATGCAGAAGGAGCTGGTGAACCTCCTGGCCAAGCAAATCCTGGACGGCCGCGTTCAGCGCAACGCCGCCGTAACCGTAGACGCCGCCGGCGGGGAAGTGTTGATTCGGTAAGTGGCTGATGCACAGAGAGTTGCTGATATTTCATCCGGCTTTTTGCCGGATGAAATTTTTATAACTCGCTGACAGCCAGCAGTTTAAGCAAACGTAGGAAAAAGGACCGAAATTACACCTCCGTGGCGGTGGCGAATTCGGAGAGGAAGCGCATGTCGTTTTCGAAGTAGTGGCGAAGGTCGTTCACCTGCCATTTGAGCATGGCGATGCGCTCTACGCCCATGCCGAAGGCGAAGCCGCTGTACTGGGAAGGGTCGATGCCGCTGGCTTTGAGGACGTTAGGGTCTACCATGCCGCAGCCCATGATTTCCAGCCAGCCGGTGCCTTTGCAGATGTTGCAGCCTTTGCCCTTGCAAATGTTGCAGCTAACGTCTACCTCGGCTGAGGGTTCGGTGAAGGGGAAATAACTGGGGCGCATGCGAATTTGGGTTTCCGGGCCGAACATTTCCCGCGCGAACAGCAGGATGGCCTGTTTTAGGTCGGCGAAGGTGACGTCCTTGTCGATATAAAGGCCCTCTACCTGATGGAAGATGCAGTGGGCGCGGGCCGATATGGCCTCGTTGCGGAAAACGCGGCCGGGGCATACCACGCGGATGGGGAGGGACTGCGTTTCCATGGTGCGAACCTGCACGGAAGAGGTGTGGGTGCGCAGTAGCAAGGGATTCAGGTGACCGGTGCTCACAAAGAAAGTGTCCTGCATTTCGCGGGCCGGGTGGTTGGGCGGGAAGTTCAGGGCCTCGAACACGTGGTAGTCGTCTTCGATCTCCGGGCCTTCGGCAACGTCGTAGCCGAATTTGCGGAAGATATCCACAATTTGCTGACGCACGATGGAGACGGGATGGCGGGAGCCTAACGGGAAAGCGTCTCCCGGCATGGAAAGGTCTTCCTTGGGGGCATCGGCCACGGCCACGGCCTCGGCGGCGGCTTTGAGTTCCTCGATGCGGGCAATGGTGAACTTCTTGAGCTCATTGAGCTTTTGCCCATATTCGCGTTTGAGCTCCGGGGCTATAGTGCGGAACTGCTCCATGAGGGCGGTTACCTCACCTTTTTTTCCCAGGAAACGGATGCGGGCTTCTTCGGCTTCTTTCTGGGAAGCGGCCTTTAGTTCATTGAGCTCCTTGAATATTTGTTCGATGGCTTCTTTCATACTCTTTCTTTGTTAGCTTGCCAGCCATGGGCCGGCCGTGAGGTGCAAAGATAACTATTTTTTCAGTTCTCCGGATGCCTTGGCGGCCTTTTCCTTGCGCTTTTCCCGGGCGCGGCGGGCACGATCGGCGCCGGACTTCATGTATTTGTTCCACTGCTCCTCGGTGAAGAAGCGTTTGTAGGAGCGGTCTATCTGCTCCATCCATTTGTCCGACATGGCTACATACAGGTCCGGGTTCTCTACTTTAGCCTTTTGCAGCGCCTGGATTTCTTCCATGCGGGCCCTAAGGTCGTGGGTGAGGGTGGAATCGACGTAAAACTCCTGCCAGTATTCCAGTTTTAGGAGGTCGCTCAGGCGCTGAACTTCCTTGTCTATGTACTCTATGAGCTGCTTTTCCTGCTCCTGAGGGGTTTGCGGCGGCTGATTTTGGGCCGATGCGGCAAAAACAGACAAGCTTAAACCTGCTAAAACATACAATGAAAGATAAATTTTCATAACTTTGTGAACTGTTGTCCAAGGACAAAATTACGCATTTAATCCAAAAAGGCCAAAAACCATGGGAAAAACGTTCCTCAAACTCCTTGCCGTAGCCGCCGCCCTGGTGGCGGGTACCCTGGAAGGAAACACCTGTACCAACGTCATCATTACCCGCGGCGCCACCACCGACGGCTCTGTCCTGGTGTCCTATGCCGCCGATTCCCATTACCTTTTTGGAGAACTGTACTACAAACCCGCCATGGACTGGGCCCCCGGCTCCATGCTCCAAATCTACGACTGGGACACCCATAAGCACCTGGGAGAGATAGAGCAGGTGCCCCACACCTATCAGACGGTGGGCAACATGAACGAGTTCCAGGTCATTATCACGGAAACCACCTGGGGCGGTCGGCCGGAGCTGGAAGACAAACGCGGCGGCATAGACTACGGCTCCCTCATCTACATTGCCCTGCAGCGTGCCAAATCGGCCCGCGAAGCCATCGACGTCATTGTGAACCTGGCCAACACCTACGGCTATGCCTCGGAAGGCGAATCTTTCTCCATCGCCGATAAAAACGAGGCCTGGATCATGGAACTCGTGGGTAAGGGCATGCGCATCAAGAACAACGTGAATCTGGACAAAGGCATTGTGTGGGTGGCCCGCCGCATCCCGGACGGCGCCATTTGCGCCCATGCCAACCAGGCGCGTATCGGCACGTTCCCCCTGGACGACCCCGACAACTGCCTCTATGCCCCGGACGTGATTACGCTGGCCCGCCGCAAGGGCTGGTTCGACGGCCCCGACAGCGAATTCAGCTTCAAGAAGGCCTATTGCCCCATTGACTTTGGCGCCGCCCGCGGCTGTGACGCCCGCGCATGGGCCGCTTTCAATATCCTCACCGACGGCTGGTTCTCCTTCTACGACGAAAAAGGCAGCCCCGTTACGCGGGACGCCTATAGCTACCTGGACTATGTGATGGGCAAGGATCTCAGCGCAGACTTTCCACTTTGGGTGTTCCCCCGCAAGAAGGCAGGCGTAAAGGAGCTGGCCGATGTAATGCGGGACCACTTTGAGGGCACCCCCATGGACATGACGCAGGATATCGGCGCCGGCGGAAACGCCCTTCCATACCGCTGGCGGCCCATGGAGTTTTCCTTCGACGGCAAAACCTATGTGAACGAGCGTGCCATTGCCACCCAGCAAACCGGTTTCTGGATGGTGGGCCAGGCCCGCAACTATGTGCCAGATGTAGTGGGAGGCATCCTTTGGTTTGGCACCGACGATGCCGCCACCTCTTACCTTACTCCCATCTACACCAGCATCACCCGTGTACCGGAGTGCTTCCGGGAAGGCAATGGAGACCTGCTGCACTACAGCCCCACGGCTTCGTTCTGGGTAAACAACCGCATCTCCAACGCCTGCTACAAGATGTACAATATCATGGCCCCCTATGTGCGCGCAAAGGCCGATGCTTTTGAGCGGGACCAAATGGAGCGCCGCACCCACTCGGTAGACAGCATGGCCGTGGTCATGTACAACGAGGTAGCCATTAAACTGCAAAAGAAACTTTCCTCCAAGAAGGACGTAATGGTGTCGCGCACCCCCTTCGCCGGCATTGTGAAATATGTAACCGATTACTCTGTAAAAACAGCCCAGGACCAGTTTGCACGCTGGCAGGAGTTGGAGGTAGAGCTGCTCCTGAAGTTTATGGACGGCAACGTGAAGCCCCAAAACCCGGATGGCAGTTTCAAACACAGCGAGTACTCGGAGGGCATTCCGCAAAAGATAGAGTGGCCCGGCTACACGGAGCTATGGAAAGAAACCGTAGCTCAGGAACACGGAGAAACCATACAAGTCCCTGCAAAATAACTAATAACTAATACTTATGACCTACCTATTTTATCTGGTTCCCGCCGTCGCCGTGCTGGCGCTCCTCTTTGCCTGGATTTTCTTCCGGCAAATGTTCAAGGAGAGTGAAGGAACCCCCACCATGAAAGAAATTGCACAGTATGTGCGCGAGGGCGCCATGGCCTACCTCAAGCAGCAGTACAAAGTGGTTATCATTGTGTTTGCCGTGCTGGCCGTGCTGTTTGCCATCCTGGCCTATGGCTTCGGCGTGCAGAATCCCTGGGTGCCGTTTGCCTTCCTCACCGGCGGTTTCTTCTCCGGTCTGGCTGGCTTTGTGGGCATGAAAACCGCCACTTATGCCAGTGCCCGTACGGCCAACGCCACTATGCGCAGCCTGAATTCCGGCCTTAAGGTGGCCTTCCGCAGCGGCGCTGTCATGGGCCTCACCGTGGTAGGCCTGGGCCTGCTGGATATTGCCATTTGGTGGCTGGTGCTCAATGCGTTCGTGCATGAAGCCTCCGATGCTCAGACTCTGGTGGTCATTACTACCACCATGCTCACCTTCGGCATGGGCGCTTCCACTCAGGCGCTGTTTGCGCGTGTGGGTGGCGGCATCTACACCAAGGCGGCCGATGTGGGCGCCGACATTGTGGGTAAAGTAGAGCAGGATATCCCGGAGGACGACCCTCGCAACCCCGCCACCATCGCCGATAACGTGGGCGACAACGTGGGCGACGTTGCCGGCATGGGCGCCGACCTCTATGAGAGCTACTGCGGCTCCATCCTTGCCACCATGGCCCTGGGTGCATCGGCCTTCTTCCAGGATGGTACCGCCATGCAGCTTCGCGCCATCCTGGCCCCCATGATGATTGCCGCCATCGGCGTAGTGCTCTCCATCATCGGCATTTACGTGGTGCGCACCAAAGAAGGTGCTTCCCTGAAGGACCTTCTGGGCTCCCTGAGCCGTGGCACCAACCTTAGCGCGGTCCTCATTGCCATTCTGTCTTTCGGCGTTTTCTATGTGCTGGGCTTTGCCAACTGGTGGATGCTGGCTCTCAGCGTTCTGAGCGGTCTGCTGGCTGGCGTGATTATTGGCAAAATTACCGAATACTACACTTCGCACTCCTATAAGCCCACACAGAAGCTGGCCGAGAGTTCCCAAACCGGTCCCGCTACCGTTATTATCAACGGCGTGGGCCTGGGCATGATTTCTACGGCTGTTCCGGTGGTTACCATTGCCTGCGCCATCCTGCTGGCCTATGGCTTTGCTACGGGCTTCAACTTCAGTGTGTCCACGCTGTCGCACGGCCTGTACGGCATTTCCATTGCCGCTGTGGGTATGCTCTCCACGCTGGGAATTACCCTGGCTACAGACGCCTACGGTCCCATCGCCGACAACGCCGGCGGCAACGCCCAAATGAGCGAGCTGGATCCTTCTGTGCGTGAAAAGACCGATATTCTGGACTCCCTGGGCAACACCACTGCCGCTACCGGCAAGGGCTTCGCCATTGGCTCGGCCGCCCTTACGGCCTTGGCTCTGCTGGCCTCCTACATTGAGGAAATCAAGATCGGCCTGGGCCACATTGGCAAGACGGCCATTCAAGTGGGCGACCGCATGGTAGATACCGTGTCGGCCTCCATCATGGATATTGTGAACTACTACGACATTACCCTCATGAATCCCATGGTGCTGGTGGGCGTATTCATTGGCGCTATGATGGCCTTCCTGTTCTGCGGCCTCACCATGAACGCCGTAGGCCGCGCGGCCGAGAAAATGGTAGTCGAGGTTCGTCGTCAGTTCCGCGAGATTGCGGGTATCCTGGAAGGCAAGCAGCGCCCGGACTACACTTCCTGCGTGCGCATTTCCACCAAGGCTGCCCAGCACGAGATGATTTTCCCGTCCCTGCTGGCCATCATCGTTCCCATGCTGGTGGGCGTTATTCTGGGCCCTGCCGGTGTGATCGGCCTGTTGGCTGGCGGCCTGGGTGCCGGCTTTGTGCTGGCCATCTTCCTGGCCAACTCCGGCGGCGCCTGGGACAATGCCAAGAAGTACGTGGAGGAAGGCCATTTCGGCGGTAAGAACTCGGCCTCCCACCATGCCACCGTAGTGGGCGACACCGTAGGCGATCCCTTCAAGGACACCTCCGGCCCTTCGCTCAACATCCTCATCAAGCTCATGAGTATGGTCTCCATCGTTATGGCCGGCCTTACTGTCATGCTGCACTAGACATTTTTCAGCATCATTTGCTTTCAAGAGGCCGACTCCCTTTCGAGTTGGCCTCCTTTTTTTGGGAGGCTTTGGCCGTTTTTGCACGTTTGCTTAACTCGATGATACTCAAGTGGTTCTGAATATTTCATCCGGCAAAAAGCCGGATGAAATTCTTGTAACTCGCTAACAATCAACAAGATGCGGTATCGGAAGAATGGCGCGTGAGGGCGGGGTGCTAGCTAAGCAGCAGGGTGAGGGCCACAAAATCCTCTACGGAGAGTTGTTCGGGGCGCTGGGAGAAGACGGGCTGGGCCAGGAAGGCCGATAATTCATCGGCCGACCAGCCCTCGCGGGCGGCTTTGGCGGCAGCAAGGGGCTTCAGGGGATTGCGCATCATTTTGCGTCGCTGGCCGAAGGCGGTTTTGACCACGGTTTTGAACAGGGCTTCGTCGCAGCCCAGCGAGGTTCGGCCGTTACGGGTGAGCCGAATCACAGCACTTTCTACCTTGGGCGGCGGAGCAAAGCAGCCGGAGCCAACGGTGAACAGGTACTCGATATCGTACCACGCCTGCAGCAGTACGCTCAGGATGCCGTAGGTTTTGGTGCCGGGTTTTTCGGCTATGCGCTCGGCCACTTCCTTTTGCACCATACCCACCACTTCTGGGATCTGCTCCTTGTGGTCCAGCACTTTGAAGAAGATTTGTGAAGAAATGTTGTAGGGAAAATTGCCGATAACAGCAAACCGCCCGGGGAAGATTCTTTCCAGTTTGAGCGTGAGGAAATCGGCCTCCATAAGGCGTCCCTGCATGAGGGGGAAATGCGTGAGCAGATACTCTACGCTCTCGGAGTCTATCTCGACTAGCTTTAACGCTATATCCTTCCGCTCCAGAAGATACTGGGTTAACACTCCCATACCAGGGCCCACCTCCAAAACGGGAAGAGGCTCCTTCGGGGAGGCATCGGCCGACACCTCCAGGGCGTCTACAATGGCCCTGGCTACCTTCTGGTCTGTTAAAAAGTGCTGTCCCAGAGCTTTCTTTGCGCGTACTTCCATGCCGCAAAGATACGCATAATTTTTCATCGGCTCGCCTCTCCCTGCAGCCCCTTTTCCCCGAATGCGTAATGTGCTGATTCATAGCAACTTGCCGAAATCTCATCCGGCAAAAAGCCGGATGAAATATCTGTAACAATCAGAGTATCAGCGTGTTAAGCAAACGGGCTAAGAGGGGCCCAAACAGGCCGAGGGAGCCGCAAACCGGGCCGAAATGCCGCCCGAAGCCGCAACAGAACGGCTTTAGAACTGGAAGTAGATGAAGCTTTGAAGGTCGGCGGTGATGAACTGGAAGAGCAGCACCACCAGGAGCACCACCAGCAGGCCCATCCAGAACAGGGGCAGGCGGGCGAAGGCCAGCCGATACCAGCGTTTGAAGCGCTCGGGAAGCCAGTGGATGATCATGCCCGCCACAAAGAGCAGCAGCACGGAGCGGTGCTGCCAGGCCATGGCCGGCACCAGCGAAAGGTCCCAGTGCCCTCCAATTTGGTTCACCATGTTTTTGGCGGTGTTCCAGGCTTGCTCGTTGGCCAGGGCAGGGTCCAGGTTGGAGCCGCTTCGGAAAAACAGCCGCGTAAAGGTAATGAACACAAAGGTTTGGAAAATATCCCAGGCCCGGCTTAACCAGATGTCGCTCTTTCCGCTGGGCGCATAGGGCTGAATAACCTTTCCGCGGGGTCCCACAGTGGGTCGGGCCCAGAGATAGCCCCAGCCCAGTTTCCCGCAGCGAACCAGCGCTTTCACGGCCGTTCCCACCAGAATGATTAGCGTCCACACAAAGAACAAATTCCAAACCGGGTAGTGCAGGCCGAAAGACAGCGCCCCGCAAAGCAGCGTTACGGCGCCGATAATGAGCACTTTGGCGCCCATGCTTCGCTGGGTCCAAATCTTATAAATGACCATGCCAATGCCGTTAAGCCCGCCCCAAATCATGAAATTCCAGCTGGCGCCGTGCCATAGGCCGCCCAGCAGCATGGTGTTCATGGAGTTGATGTTGGTGGTAATGAGCTTACGGTCCGAGGGCCGAAGCCAGGCCCATAGGCCAATCCCCGCAGCCAGCAGGAACACGCCGAAAGCCACCCACCAGCTGCCGCTGAGGAAGCTGCCGAACACCGCCGCCGCCAGGATAATGAGATAGGTTCCCACCGAAGCGTTCCGGTTGCCGCCCAGCGGAATATAAAGGTAATCCCGCAGCCAGCGCGAAAGCGTCATGTGCCAGCGGCGCCAGAACTGCTGGGTAGAAACCGCCTTGTACGGAGAGTCAAAATTCTTGGGCAGGTAAAAGCCGAAGAGCATGGCAACGCCGGTGGCAATGTCGGTGTAGCCGGAGAAGTCGGCGTATACCTGCAGGGAGTAGCAGAACAGGGCCGACAAATTCTCGAACCCGCTGTACAGCAGCGGATTCTCGAATACACGGTCGGCGAAGTTCACCGCCAGATAATCGGCCAGGATGAGCTTCTTCAGAAGGCCGTTCATGATCCAGAAGATGGCCACCCCGAACCATCGGCGCGAAAGATTGTACGGCTTATGCAGCTGCTCTACAAATTCTACCGCACGCACGATGGGACCTGCCACCAGCTGCGGGAAGAAGCTAAGGTAGAAGCCAAAGTCCAGGAAATTCCTAACCGGCTCTATGTGCCCGCGCCTTACATCTACCACATAACTCACCGCCTGGAACGTGAAGAAAGAGATACCTACCGGCAGAATAATGGCATCGACCCTGAAAACGGCCGCGCCGCACAGGATGTTGAGCCACTCTCCCAGGACATCGTGCACCTCCAGCGACAGGCCCAGCAGACTGTTCACAAAGTCGGTGAGAAAATAGGCATATTTGAAATAGGCCAGGATGCCCAGGTTAAGGATCACACTCACAAGGGTGAGAAGGTTCTTGAGCCACTCTTTGCGGGCCCGCCGTATCCCCTTGGCAGCAAAGAAGTTATAAACAATCACAAAAACCAGCAGGGCTAGGAAGATGCCACTGGTCTTGTAATAGAAAAACAGCGAGCAGGCAAAGAGATAGCCGTTTCGCAGGAGCGCCTTGGAGTGGAAAAGCGAAAACCCGGCAAACACCAGCGCAAAGAACGCCCAGAAGTAGAACTGGGTGAACAGCAGCGGATGCGCCTGGTCAAAAGCGAACAGGTTCACCAGAAAGTCCCGTATGACGGTCCACAGGTTCATGGGCGCCAGGAAGCTAAAATGGCATCGAAAAGAAGGTCGCCGATGACCTTGTATCCGCTGGGAGAGAAATGCACTTTGTCGGGCTGGGCCAGGCCGGCCTCCTGCCACTGGGCTATGGAGCCGGCGCCGCCCATGACGGCATACATATCCCAGAACACGCCCTTATACTCCCGGGCCAGTTCCTTGAAGCATTCTTCCACCGTGGCGGTATGAGGATTCACATATCGGCCCCGATAATAACTGTCGTTGATTCCCGTGAACAGAAAAGCGCAGCGCGGATTGACGCGCCGAACCTCGTCCATGAGCCTGCGATAGTTAGCCATAAACCGCCCCGAGTCAAATTCGTGCCCCTGGATGTCGTTGATGCCGATAGAAAAAATGACCAGGTCGGGGCGCACCCGCTGCAGGTCCTGCTGCCATTTTTCGCAGTGAAGCCAGGAAGTAGTGGAGGCGCCGTTCACACCGGCCTCGCTATAGGTAAAACCGCCACTGCTCTTGTCCAGGTACAGGCCGCGAAGCGTGAACTTGGCGCCCTGCGGGCCGCGAAAGGCAAGTTGTATCCAGTCGGTGTAGTAGGGCAGGTCAAAGTGCGCGAAATCGGGGCCGATAACCCCGGCGAGCGTGTCGCGCCCCTGCAGGATGAGCACGGGTTCCAGCGTCCCGCCCCCCAGCAGGTCCACGCGGTTAAAACAGTAGCGCTGCTGCATGAGCTGCGGTTCCCGGGGCAACAGGTCCACAATTACGCGCGCCGATGTATCCTGCGCCGTAATGGCCATGCCGGTAAGGCCCAGCGGCACATCGGCCGGCTTAAGGCAGCCCGTGCTTTCCCAGTTGCCAACATAGGAGCTGTTGTAGCTTACAGGCGTGTTGGTGAGGGCCGCCGCAAAGGGGAAAACCAGGCCCCGGCCGCCGTCCATGCCATATCGCAGGCTAAGGAAGTGCCGGCGCAGACGGTCGCTCCAGCTGCCGCCCTGCACATGAGAACCGCCCACGTGCAGCACCCGTACATCTCCCCGGCCGCTGCGAACCAGCGTGTCCAGTTTGCGAAGGAAAAGGTCGTAATGGGGCGCTTTTCCGGCGGGGCGCTGCAGGACGCTTTTGTCGGTTCTGATGAACGGATAGCGATGCGCACTGGTGGGGACCATGCACAAAAGTGTCAATAGGATTAGGACAGCCCGCTTCATGGATGCATGGCCTGTTGTACCCTGCCCTCCGGAAGGGTTTTCCGGAGCAGGTAAAAGTCGTAGTAGGTGAGCAGGGACTTGGACAGCGCCTCTCCCACCTGATGGGCGCCGGCGGGGGTAAAGTGAATATAGTCGGGGCCGGCATAAGGCGGATTATGCTTGACCCACTGCGCCATGGAATTCTCCCCGCCCATCATGCGGTAAAGGTCCCAGTAGGCGGCGTCGTTCCTTAAAGCCGTGGCCTTGAGGGAATCTACAAGCTCTGGCAGGCGCGGCCAGGTTACCACGCGGCCGTTCACGCTTTTTCCCATGTCCGACGGGCCTACAAACAGGATGCGGGCCTGGGGCGCCACCTCATGGAAGTATTGGATTTGCCTGCCAATTTGCTCCTGGTACTGCTCAATGACCTTGGTGCTCCTGGCCACGGGCATATAGTTGCCGCCAAACTGCAGAATGATGAGCTGGGTGCCGGTGAGCGCCAGGCAGTCCTGCATGAGAGGCTTGGAAATGCGGGTGAAAATGGTGCCCGAGCAGCCCCTGAGCGGGACGTTGTCTACCGCTACACCCTGGGCTCCGTCGGCCCCAATAGCATAAATTTCGGCGCTGCCGGTAAAGGCAAGACGGGCTTTTTGCACGGGGCGGGAGAACCGCCAGGTGTACAGGATGGCGCCTCCGGGCCCCGCCTCCCTCACAGCCTGCGGCTTAAGGGTGTCGGAGGTTACTTTTACTGAGAATCCTTCGGCCTCACGACCGCACAGGACGCTAATGGTCTGGAAGGTTTGGACGCCTTCCCTGGCGTTTTTGTTGGAGGTGTTTCGAAGGTTAACCGTGCCGCCGCCAGTTAGCTGCACCACCTGGGCCAGGAGGCCATAGCGGTTGTGCCCGGCGCGCATGGTGGTGGAATCGCCGTACATGGTGTACTGCGTAAAGCCACCGCTGGCACTACGGCTGATAGAGGCGCTGGGAACATTACCCAGGGCCGGGAAAAAGCCGGTCCCGGCGCCGCCAAAACGGGACTGAAGCTCTTCCCGCAGGTCCTGCGAGATGCGGTCCATTTCTATTTGGGAATCTCCGTAGTGCAGTACCCGCACCGGACGCTGTTCCATGGCCTGGAACAAAGAATCGAAGAAACGGTAATTATCTTCTGGCAGGTAAATGCGGTCCGGGTTCTCGTAGAAGAACCGCCGATAGTGATCCAGGGTGTCGGCCTCCATGCGAAAACGGCTCTCTACGGCCAGCAGAACGGAGTCTACGTTCACCTTGGTCTCCGAGGCCTCCCGTACGGTGCGCTCATAGGAAGCGAAGCGCAGGTTCAGGGGCCCCAGCGTAACGCCGTCGGCCGGCGTGGCCAGCCACAGCACCCCCAGCGCCGCAAACACACTGCAAAAGAATATGAGTACCTGTCTTGCTTTCATAAAGTTTGCAAAGATAAGGTTTTTCCCGGAGTTTTGCCACAACGCCTTTAGGGGCCACTTGCGGGAGTGCGGCAAATCACCTATCTTTGTCATGATAACCCCTCACTAACCATGGCAACCTGGAGCACTTTTGTAATAGACGTAGACTATTGTCCGTCCGACCCCGGAATTCGAAACTGGTTCTGCGATTCCACCACGTATGAGCGCAAGGACATGAAAGCCGGAGACAAGCTTAACTATGAAGATTCCGGCGGTCTTTTTGCCCTCATCATGGTAAAGGAAGTTTCACCGGAAAAGCTGGTGATCGTATACCGCGAAAAAGAGTATACCCTTGACGCGGGCCACACCCACGCCTGCCTGGACGAAGGCGGGCGCGATTACACCAACTTCCTGCTGAACGTCCGTATAAAGTAGCTAAATCTCCGGTCCCAGAATGCGGCACAGGCTGTTTCCCAGCCGCTTGCCAAAGGACCAACTTTCTACCTCCTCCAGGGTTACTTCGTGGGCCCGGGAGAACTCCAGTAACAGCTGCCGCTTAAAATCCAGCGACACGGCTGTGTCGTAGAAATAGGTGTTGTTCTCGTAGTTGTGCTTCAGGGAGCGACCGTCTACGTTGGCCGACCCTGCGCTGCTAACATAGTCGTCGGCCACGAAGACCTTCCCGTGATTGAATCGGCCGCTGCTTTCGAAAATGCGAATACCTGCTTCCAGGCACTCCTTGTAGTAAGAGCGGTTGGCGGGATCGGCCACTTTCATGTCGGTGACGGCGGGAATGAGCAGCCTAAGGTCCAGACCGCGCGCGACGGCTCTTTTCATGGCGCCCATCACCTCCTGTGGCGGCGTAAAATACGGGGTTTGGATGTACAAATAGTCCTGGCAGTGGTCCAGCATCCAGATGTAACTTTCCATGATGGCATGTCCCACTTCGGGTTCATCGGCCATCACCTGCACCACCACGTTGCGATAGGCGTCTTCGGGAACCTCCGGAGCGGGAATTTCGCCTTCGTGGGCCGATGCACGGGAGGGTTTCCCCTTCACCCGCCGCCACATGCGCTCGTACAGGGCTTCCAGCTGCTGCACGCAAGGGCCGGTGAGGCGCAGATGGGTGTCGTCCCACTCGTACCAATAATGGTTGCCCACATTCATGCCGCCCGTATAGGCAATAGCGTCGTCTATGGTCACAATCTTCTGGTGATTGCGCCGGTTGCACCAGAAAGGGGAAAAATGCTCCACCTGCACGCCGGCATGGCGCATGCTGTTGAATAAGTAGTTGGAGTGGGGAATATTTAAGAAATCCTCTTCAATGTAGCGCACCTCCAGGCCGTCCATCCCCTTGAGCATGAGGGCCGACCGTACCAGATAGCTGCCATGGTCCCGCAGAAACTCGAAATACTCCATGTGCACATAGCGGCGGGCGTCCAGGATATCCCGGATGAGCATGCCCAGCTTCTGCTCACCGTTGCGGATAATCTCCACCGTATTGCCGCTGGTGGGGTATTCGGCCGGAATGTCGGAGAGGATCTGGGCCAGAGGTCTGTAGGCTGGCCGAATGGCCTGCCATACGGAATCTGGCGCCTGCGCGTCGGTTTCCCAACCCACAAGCAGTCCTGCCAATAGCGCTATAATCGGCCTTATTTTGCGCATGCGTCCTTTTTTTCGCCGCAAAGATAGGTGATTTGCGGCACACCCGCAAATGGCGACGGGCAGTGGCTAGTCCCAATAATCAAGAATTATTGTTATCTTTGTAGATTGGAATAAACGTTAACCAAACATATGTACAGAACGCATACCTGCGGAGAACTCCGCATTGAGAACAAAGGACAGCAGGTAACTTTGGCCGGATGGGTGCAAAAGGCCCGTAAACTGGGCGGCATGACCTTTATCGACCTCAGAGACCGTTACGGTATTACGCAGTTGGTGGTAGAGGCCGATGCCCCCGCCGCACTGGTGGAAACCGCCACCTCGCTGGGCCGTGAATTCGTGATTCAGGCCACCGGTGAAGTCGTGGAGCGCCAGGCCAAAAACCCCAAGATGCCCACCGGAGACATTGAAATTAAACTGGAGGCCATCACCGTCCTCAACAAGAGTGTCACCCCTCCTTTCACCATCGAGGAAGAAAGCGACGGCGGCGAGGACCTTAGGGCCAAATACCGCTACCTGGACCTGCGCCGTGGCCCGCTGCAGCGCGCCCTGGCCCTCAGGCACAAAGTGGCCCACGAGGTTCGCAACTACCTGGACAGCCTGGGCTTCATGGAAATCGAAACGCCGTATCTCATCAAGAGCACCCCGGAAGGCGCCCGCGACTTTGTGGTTCCTTCCCGCATGAACCCCGGTCAGTTCTATGCCCTGCCCCAGAGCCCCCAAACTTTCAAGCAGCTCCTCATGGTGGCCGGCTACGACCGTTACTTCCAAATTGTGCGCTGCTTCCGCGACGAAGACCTCAGGGCCGACCGCCAGCCCGAGTTCACCCAGATAGACTGCGAAATGTCCTTCGTGCAGCAGGAAGACGTCCTGAACACCTTCGAAGGCATGATGCGCACCCTGTTCAAGAACGTTCTGAACGTAGAGATCCCCAACCCGCTGCCCCGCATGAGCTGGTACGACGCCATGGATAAGTACGGCAGTGACAAACCGGACGTTCGCTTTGGCATGACCATCCATGAGCTCACCAGCCTTGTCAAGGGCCATGGCTTCTCTGTCCTGGACGATGCCGCCTACGTGGGCGCCATCTGCGTTCCCGGTGCGGCCGAATATACCCGCAAGCAACTGGACGAGCTAACCGAATGGGTCAAACGCCCGCAGGTGGGTGCCAAGGGCCTCATCTACGTGAAAGTGAACGCCGACGGCACGTTCAAGAGCTCTATTGACAAGTTCTTCGGGCCTTCCGACCTGGCCAGCCTGGCCGCCGTCGCCGAGGCCCGCCCCGGAGACCTGATGCTGGTGATGAGCGGTCCTGCCAAACGGAAGGTGCAAACCATGCTGGGCGTGCTGCGCCTGGAGATGGGCGGCCGTCTGGGCCTTCGCAATCCGCAGGAGTTTGCGCCGCTCTGGATTGTGGATTTCCCGCTGCTTGAGTGGGACGACGAAACCCAGCGCTTCTACGCCATGCACCACCCCTTCACCGCCCCCAAGCCGGAGCACGAAGCGTGGTTCTACAGCAACAAGAAAGAAGATCTGGAGCGCGTGTGCGCCAACGCCTACGACTTTGTCCTTAACGGCAACGAACTTGGCGGCGGCAGCATCCGTATTCACAACGCCGACATGCAAAAGCGCATGTTCGAGGTACTGGGAATCGGTCCCGAAGAAGCCGAGTACAAGTTTGGCTTCATTATCAACGCCTTCAAGTTTGGCGCCCCGCCGCACGGTGGCCTTGCCTTCGGCTTCGACCGCGTGTGCGCGCTCATGGGCGGCCAAGACACCATCCGCGACTACATTGCCTTCCCCAAGAACAATCAGGGCCGCGACGTCATGATAGACAGCCCGTCCCAGATTGACCAGGAGCAACTGGACGAACTCCAGATAGACCTGCGTTCCAGCCAAGCTGCTGAATAATAGGCAGTTATGAATTTTTGGTTAGTCGGTTTTGCGTGACCAAAAATCCATAACAAGCTAATAGTTAAATAATTACAGAAAACGCCCTCCATGCGCCAATACGCCAACTACGACCTTTCCGGCAGGAATACCTTCCGAATGCAGGTGCACTGTGCCCTGTATGTGGAATTGGAGGCCGAAGAAGAGTTGGCGGCCCTGGACTGGGACCATCTCCCCCAGCCGGTAATGGTCATGGGCGGCGGCTCCAACCTGCTTTTCACCAAGGACTTCCCCGGCACCGTGCTGCATGTGGGGGGGACTCCCTCCGCAGGGCTTGTGCACCCCCGCACAAGGGTAGGGGGAGGGGCCCGCTGGATACAAGTCCCCGAAGGGGACGCAGTAGACAGTGGGAGGGGCCGGAGTGAGCGAAGCGAACGGAGTTCCTGCGGAGGGAGCTCCCCCTACATGCTTGTCACCGTACCGGCCGGAACGGTCTTCGACGACTTCTGCGCCTGGGCTGCGGCTCAGGGGCTGTGGGGCCCGGAAAACCTGTCGCTCATCCCTGGAGAATGCGGGGCCAGCGCGGTGCAAAACATTGGCGCCTATGGCGTAGAGGCCAAAGACATCATTGCCGGCATAAGGGCCTGGGACCGTCTGGAGCACAAATTCGTAAACATCGACCCCGCCACCTGCGCCTATGGTTACCGCACATCCAAGTTCAAGACCGAGTGGAAAGGCCGGTTTGTGATTACGGCCGTTACCTATCGGCTTAGCACCACGCCAAATCCCCAGCTGGACTACGGTGGCGTGCGCAAAGCGTTGGAAGCCAGTGGTGTGAGCATGGTACCTCCGGGGAACTCCGCTTCGCTTTGCTCCGCTCCGGCCCCTCCCATCGACTCCGTCGACGGGCCCCTACCCATGTCCGGGGGTGGACATGTCCCCGGAGGTACTCTGCTCACACCGCAGATAATTCGCGACACCATCATCGGCATCCGCAGGCAAAAGTTGCCGGCGGTGGAAGAATTGGGCAGTGCAGGCAGTTTTTTCTGTAATCCGGTTATAAGCGAGGAACATTTTCGGCGCATAGAGGCCACAGCCCGGCAGGACAATGGCCCAGACTATCAAGTGCCGCACTACGTTGTGGCCGGCGGCATCAAAGTTCCGGCCGCCTGGCTCATAGACCAGTGCGGTTTCAAAGGGGCCACTAATGGCGGAGCGCAGGTGTACCCCAAGCAGCCGCTGGTTATTGTGAACGCCAGCGGGAGCGCCACGCCACAGGAGATTATCGGCCTGGAGCAAAAGATTATCGACACCATATCGGCCAAATACGGCATTACCCTTCACCCAGAAGTAGAACACGTATGAGCAAATTTGTTATCGAAGGCGGGCATAAACTGTCCGGAAGTATTACCCCGCAGGGCGCCAAGAACGAAGCCCTGGAAGTGATCAGCGCCGTGCTGCTCACCAGCGAGCCCGTTACCATTAGCAACATTCCCGAGATTCTGGACGTGAAGAATCTGATGGACCTGCTCCAGAAGATGGGCGTGAAAGTGACGCGTCTGGCCAAGGGAATGTATACTTTTCAGGCCGACGAAGTGGACACCTCCTACATTGAGACCGAAGAATTTGTGAAAAAGTGTGCGGCCCTTCGTGGCAGCGTGATGGTGGTGGGTCCTCTTCTTAGCCGATTCGGCCATGCCTGGTTTGCCAAGCCGGGCGGCGATAAAATTGGCCGTCGGCGCGTAGATACGCATCTGGACGGAATGGTGAAGCTGGGAGCCCAAATGGACTATGACCCCAACCGCCGCGCTTTCCATCTCACCCAGGAGGGGCGTCTTACCGGCCGATACATGCTCCTGGACGAGGCCTCTGTTACCGGTACGGCCAACATTGTGATGGCGGCCGTCCTGGCCAAAGGCACCACCACCATCTATAACGCCGCCTGCGAACCCTACTTGCAGCAGCTTTGCAAGATGCTGGGCCGAATGGGCGCCTACATCGACGGCGTTGGGTCCAATCTGCTGCGCATTCACGGCGTAGAGTCGCTTCACGGTACCCTGCATAAGATTCTGCCCGACATGATTGAGGTGGGCTCTTTCATCGGCATGGCGGCCATCTGCCGAAGCTCCATTACCATCAAGGATGTGAGCTACTACGACCTTGGCATTATTCCAGACGCCTTTAAGCGCTTGGGAATCAAGCTAGAGCAGCGCGGCGACGACATTTTTGTACCCGAGCAGGAAAGCTACGAAATAGAGTCCTTCCTGGACGGCAGCATTATGACCCTGGCCGATGCTCCATGGCCCGGCCTCACCCCGGACCTTTTGTCCGTGATGCTGGTGGTGGCCACCCAGTGCAAGGGGAGTGTGCTCATTCATCAAAAAATGTTCGAGAGCAGGTTGTTCTTCGTAGACCGTCTCATAGACATGGGTGCCCAGATTATCCTGTGCGACCCTCACCGGGCAGTAGTGATTGGCCACGACCACCGTATTACCCTGAAGGCGGCCCGGCTGGTTTCGCCCGATATCCGCGCCGGTATTGCCATGCTGCTGGCGGCCATGAGCGCCCGCGGCACTTCCACCATCGACAACATTGAACAGATAGACCGCGGCTACGAAGACATCGAGGGCCGACTGAACGCCCTTGGCGCCCATATTACCAGAGCCTGATTCCTTTCAGAGCCCTTTTTGTCATTCTGAGCGTCCCATGGATTACAGCAAGTTTTTTTCGGCCGATGTGCCGTCGTTTTTAAGGAGCCCGGTGCGGGAAATATTCCGGAAGGTGGACCTTTCGGCCATTTGCTCTTTTGCCGGCGGCTATCCTGCGGCGGTCACTTTTCCCCTGGCCGATATTCCTGCGCTCACCGAACGGGTGTTGTCCAAATATGGCACCCGGGCGCTGCAGTACGGGGCCACGCAGGGGGTCTCCGAACTTCGCGCTGCCCTGGCCACTCGCTATGGCGTGCCGGTGTCGCAGGTCCAGATTACCACTTCGTCCCAGCAAGGCATTGACGTTTGTACCCGTATCCTGGTGAACCCCGGAGACATAGTTCTGGCAAACAATCCCGTGTACCTGGGGGCCCTGCAAAGTTTCCGCGCCTATCGGGCCAGGGTGATGGATATCCGCGCATGGCTGGACCAGGTCCAGGGCTCTTTTGGACGCGGTCCCATTTTAGGCGCTGGACCAAGTCCAGACAGTATGGCTCCTAGGCCCCTCCAGGGCATAACTGCTGGACCAGGTCCAGGGGACGAAGCTGGACCAGGTCCAGAGGGCGATGTTCTGAGCCAATCTGCCCCTTCTTCGGCCGGCGTGGGCCAGGTGGGCGCCACTTTTGGGCCAGGTGGGATTTTAAGTGACCTACCTAGCCCGGAGAATATGGCCCAGAGCTCCGCAGAAGGCACAATCGGCGGGCCAGGTGGTACAGCTAAAAACCCACCTAGCCCAAAGTTCATCTATGTGATCCCGGACTTTAACAACCCCTCGGGCCAGACCATGACCCTGGAGGAGCGGCAGGAGCTGGTGCGCCTGGCCAGGGAGATGGATTGCCTCATTGTAGAGGACAGTCCCTACCGTGAGTTAAGGTATTCCGGGGAGCCCTTGCCCGCCATTAGGGAACTGGCCCCGGAGCGCACGCTGCAGCTGGGCAGTTTCTCCAAAATTTTTGCGCCGGGATTTCGGCTGGGATGGATTCTAGGCCCCGAGCCGCTGCTGGAGCAAATCTACGTTTGCAAGCAGTGCCTGGACCTTTGCCCGCCGGTACTGGACCAATACCTGGCCCTGGAATTTCTGGAAAGCGGCGCTCTGGACCGGAACCTACAGCACACTATCGCCGAGTATCGTCGGCGCCGTGACCTTATGGTGTCTCTTCTGGAGCGTTATATGCCCAGGGGCGTATCCTGGACCTATCCGGAAGGAGGGCTTTTCCTCTGGCTCACCCTGCCGGAGGGAATTGACACCGTGGCCCTCTACGACAAAGCCCTTTCGGCCGGAGTGGCCTACGTAGCCGGCTCCTTCTTCTACACCGACGGCAGCCACCGCAACACCATGCGCCTCAACTTCTCCTTCATAGAGGAATCCAAGATGGAGCCCGGCATTCAACTCCTGTCCCGCCTGCTCTCCGAATCCCTGAATGCGCAACTCCCTCTGAATGAGCGTATTGCTAATATTTCATCCGGCAAAAAACCGGATGAAATTTCTGGAAACAATTGACAGTCAATGAGTTGCGCAAACGGCATATTTAAGTTCTCTGGCGCTGGCAACGACTTTGTGGTGCTGGATGGCCGAAGCGGGGGTATGGAGGCCTTCAGGCAGCCCCGACGCATCGGCCAGCTGTGCCGGGAGTACCACACCGACGGACTCATGATTCTAACCACCCCCAGTCCTGCCAAAAATGACTCTCTCGCCAGTCCCGCCCAAAGTGACCCTTCTGCCGATACCGCCCAAAGCGCCCCTTCGGCCGGTCCCGCCCCCGATTTCCAGATGGAGTTCTATAACCCCGACGGCAGCGGCGGCATGATGTGCGGCAATGGTGGCCGATGCATTGTGGCCTTTGCCGATTACCTGGGCCTCCAACCCGCCTCACCGGACGGCGTATGGCGCTTTTTGGCCCCCGACGGCCTGCACGAAGCGCAAATTCTGGAAGGCCCTGCCCATCCTTTTTCCAAGGAGGATGCCCCTCATAAGCCGGGAATCGTTCTGGAAAACTGGACGGTGAGGCTCAAAATGATAGATGTATCGGCCGCTACCCCCATGAAAGGCGGCTACTTCCTGAATACCGGCACGCGGCATTTTGTGAAGTTTGTGCCCGATGTGGACGCGGTCGATGTGCAGAAAGAAGGCTATGCGCTTCGCTGGGACCCGGCATTTCAGCCAGAGGGCACCAACGTGAACTTTGTGCAAATGTCGGCCGATGGGAGCCTGCACGTTCGCACCTTCGAAAAGGGTGTAGAGGCCGAAACCCTGGCCTGCGGCACCGGCCTCACCGCATCGGCCATCGCCGCCTGGCTCCATGCCTGTCCCGGGGATAATAAGGTCGGCCCCGAATGCCCCGCCCCGGACGCTTCGGCCCCCGGCCTGACCACAGCCCCGACCATGGCTTCCGCTTCGGCCCCCGGCCTTGCTCCGGTCTCCTACCGGCTCCAGTGCCGTCGAGGAGACTGGCTGCAGGTCGATTTCCAGCCTTCCTTCTTGGCCCAGGCCTCATCGGCCAGCTTCTCCCACGTCTATCTCACCGGCCCCGCCGAAATCCTGTAAGCCTAATTCGCTGATAATCTGCAACTTGCTAATATTTCATCCGGCAAAAAACCGGATGAAATTTCTGGAAGTGCCTCAGAATGAGCGTGTTAGCCAATCGGCGGTATCTATATGGATTGTCAAAGAAAATTCGTATTTTTGCAATCTATATGAATACAAAGATTTTACATGGTCTGGGTACTGCGCTGCTTACCCCATTTAAGGGCGGAGAAGTGGATTATACCTCTTTTGCCGCTACGGTAGATTGGCAAATAGAAACCGGAGTGGATTTCCTGGTCCCGCTGGGCACCACCGGCGAAACTCCCACGCTGTCAGACTCGGAAAAACTGCAGGTGCTGGAAGTAACCCGGCAGCATGCCAAGGGAAGGCCCGTAGTGGCGGGCATCGGCACCAACAGCCTGGCCGGCACTCTTGCCAATATGCGCCTGTTGCAGGACGCCGATGCCTTCCTGGTAGTGGTGCCCTATTACAACAAGCCTCCGCAGCGGGGCATTTACGCCTACTTCAAAGCGGTAGCCGCCGCCACAGACAAACCCGTTATCATTTATAACGTTCCCAGCCGCACAGGCTCCAATATAGAGGCCGTCACCACGCTGGCCCTGGCCAAAGACATTCCCAATATCGTGGGCATCAAAGAGGCGTCGGGAAACGTAGAGCAAATCAAGGCCATCCTGAACGGCCGCCCGCAGGGCTTCAGCGTCCTTAGCGGCAACGACGACCAAACCCTGGAACTCATGCAACTGGGCGCCGATGGCGTCATCTCCGTTGCCTCCAACGTGTTCCCTTCGGCCATGGCCGACTTTGTACACGCGCTGGAAGCTGGGAAAAAAGAGGAAGCCAAAGGCATGGATGCACGGCTGCAGCCGCTGTTCAAAGCTCTCTTCGTAGAGCCCAATCCCATCCCCGCCAAGGCCGCCATGGCCCAGCTGGGCCTCATGGAAAACAGCCTGCGCCTGCCCTTGGTAACCGCCACCCCGGAAACCGAAGCCCTCTTGCAGCAAACCCTTAAAAACCTTTTCTGATGGACATTACGCTGGAACAGTTCAATCAGGTGCTCGATGCCCTGGAAAAAGGCACCCTGCGAGTGGCCCAAAAAGTAAACGGGCAGTGGCAGGTGAATAAGGAGGTGAAAGAGGTTATCCTGGCAGGCTTCAAGCTGGGGGCCGTGCAGGAGATGTCCCAGGGGCAGTTCTCTTTCTTCGACAAGGCCACTTTCCCCGTGCGGCAGTTCAGGGCCGAAGACGGCGTGCGCATTGTTCCCGGCGGCACCTCCATCCGCCGCGGCGCCTACCTTGCCAAAGGCTCCATCGTCATGCCACCGGCCTACATCAACGTGGGCGCTTACGTAGACGAAGGCACCATGGTAGACAGTCACGTGACCATTGGCTCCTGCGCCCAGGTGGGGAAGCACATCCATATATCGGCCAGCACCCAGATTGGCGGCGTACTGGAACCGGCGGGCGCCCTGCCCACCATCATCGAGGACGGTGCTTTTGTGGGCGGCAACTGCGGCATCTATGAAGGTACTATTGTGCAAGAAGGCGCCGTGATAGCTTCGGGCGTGGTCATCACGTCTTCCACCGCCATCTTCGATGCCACAAAAGGGGAATTCATCCGCCGAAACGCCGATGGCCGCATCGTAGTCCCCGCCGGCGCCGTGGTGGTAAGCGGCTCCAAGCCCATCCTAAAGGACGGGAAACCCCTTGAGAGCGGTGTGCATCTGTATTGCCCGGTCATTGTGAAGTACCGCGACAACAAAACAGAAGGCAGTATTCACCTAGAAGACATGTTAAGATGATTGTAGCAGTAGTAGGCGCAACGGGCCTGGTGGGCTCCAAGATGTTACAGGTACTGGAAGAACGCAATTTCCCGGTCACCGAGCTTTTACCGGTAGCCTCCGAGCGTTCCTGGGGCAAAAAGGTGAGGTTTCAAGGCAAGGATTGGACGGTGATGAGCGCCGACGATGCCCTTGCGCGCAGGCCCGCCCTGGCCATCTTCAGTGCCGGCGGGGCCGTTTCGGCTCAGTGGGCGCCGCGGTTTTCGGCCATCGGCTGCTACGTAGTCGATAACTCCTCCTACTGGCGCATGGATCCTTCCGTGCCGCTGGTAGTCCCGGAGATTAACGCCGATGCCCTTACGCCGCAGGCCCGCATCATTGCCAACCCCAACTGCTCCACCATCCAGATGGTGCTGCCTCTGGCGCCGCTGCATAAAGCTTTCGGCATTAAGCGCATCGTGGTGAGCACCTACCAAAGCGTCACCGGCGCCGGCCAAAAGGGGATTGAGCAGCTGGAGGCCGAACGCTCCGGCGGCAGCGGCACCAAGTTCCCGCACCCCATAGACCTTAATATTCTTCCGCACATCGACGCCTTCCTGCCCGACGGCTACACCAAGGAAGAAATGAAGATGGTAAACGAAACCCGAAAAATTTTGCGGGATCCGTCCATCGCTGTAAGCGCCACCACCGTGCGCGTGCCCGTAAAAGGCGGCCACTCCGAGAGCGTGAACGTGGAGTTCCGCAAGCCCTTCGACCTGGCCGATGCCCGCCGCCTCATGGCCGAAATGCCCGGCGTAGTAG